>ENA-OURZ01000521-OURZ01000521.1-human-gut-metagenome-genome-assembly--contig:-NODE-521-length-52213-cov-4.692607_pt1 | contig 52213 bp, 47 predicted proteins | sample MGYA00242073_ERZ509195 | MGnify/ENA primary metagenome ERZ509195 (study PRJEB26280, sample SAMEA2338837) | human gut metagenome | biome: human gut; feature: human-associated habitat; material: faeces... | reverse complement strand
TATATAACGTGATTACGTGGGTTTCGTAACCTTTCCGATTACGTGATTTTGTGTGCCTAAGGACTCTCATTTTGATACAAATCAAGCCCGAAAATCCCGCAATTCTGCGAGGTTTTTTGTTTTTGGGCTGAAAATCAAGAGAATTGCTATCGCTCATGAATGTAAAAATTGAGAGCCTAATCGCAAACGATAAGCAAAGTTATCGTTTGATTTTTAGGAACTGTTTTCAGACATTGTTTGTACATAACTAGAGCTATCGTTTGCGAGGCACTCGATTTTGGGTTATCGTTTGCTATTTGAAAATCAGTTTCAAAAATTAAGTCGAATGGCTGATTTTAATTGAAATCGGCGATATTCACTTTATTTTCTAAAGTAGCATTTTAAGCGACTTTTCCACTTGCAACCTCATCCACAAGCTCTACTGACACATGAAGTGCATTTGCGATTTCTTCATGCGTCAATTTGCCCAGCAGAAGCAATGAGGAAATATCCGCAATCTTCTCTTTTTGCAATGCATCTGCTGCATATTCCTTCGCCCGTTCTTCTACAACTTTACACATTTCGCCCATACCTCCTTCGGTTTCCTTGAAATATCGAAAACGTTCTGATAATTCTTCAGCATACATATCTTTTGCATTCACACACTGAAAATCATGCATCAGTCTGCCAATGCTATCATCCGGATTCTGATAAGCTCCGTTTACGTATATGATATGCGAATCATCTTCTAAATACGCACCGGTTTCCCGACAAACTCTGTCGTAGTGATACAGCGGTAAGCCGTGCTTCATGATGTCATGTTCTGTCAGCATGATAACAAATGTCTCCGATAAATTGCGGAACGGTCCTTTCTTCTGGAGCAGTTTGGTATCCAGCATACTGCTGTGGAATCTGGCACGCTTTGGTGTTGCTCCGGAATCTGCTCTTTGAATTTCTATGTTGTATCTTTTTCCATTGGTATCTTCCGCATAAATATCCAGTGAAATGGAGCGTCCAGACAAGCTGCGATATTCACATTGTGTTTCACTGTGCAGCACCTTCAAGTCTTGCCACTCCAGCAAAATGTTCAAGATATACTCCACGCCTTCCGGATTATCGTTGAACTAGAGCCGTAAGAAGTCATCATCAATTAGCCGCAATTGCTCCGCCACTCGCCGGTTCTTTTCCTGTTCAGTTGCCATTGGAATCACGTCCTTCTATCACTTTTAGTATACCATACTTCCACGTGAAATGCAAGGGCGAATTTGTGCAAATCACCGGATTATCTTTGCCTGATATAAAAATACGGAGCAACCGAAGCTGCTCCGCAATTTAGGGGAAGTGCTAGAATCTATTAATAAAATAGTGGCTATTTCATCTTAGTTCTTTTTAAGCTTCTCACAGATTACCAAAGTCGCTATTATTTCAGAAATAGATGGGATTAGCTGTTTGCTTGGGGATATTCGTTACATCTTCCGTAACAAATTTTCTGTCACCTGCTACTAATTCATTTTATCTTCTGGGTAGATTATTAAACTGTAACAAGTACTTGATTTGTGCTTTTCTTTTGTAACAAATACAAAAGAATCATCATATGGCAATATACAATAATAATCCAGAGATGGTGATACCGAAATATTAAATTTCGCAGACTCCTCAATAGATGCCACATATGATTCTTCATATACTACTTTATTATCTTTTACAAATAAAATTCTTGATCTAAAATCTGACTGAGGATCATACTCAATTTTCCAAATATCTTCCAGTGTTTCAGAAGAATATCCCATTGCGAAAAAATCAGCTGAAGCAATAATTGCTCTATCCCATTCAAAATTGGTAACAGTCTTCAATTCGACCATACATTCATCGTTTCCCGAAGTTTCGATCTCATCTATTATACCTTGAGCTACCGAACCAAGTTCGTTTTCTTGGCATTTTGAAATAGATACAACGGTTGTAAATGCTATGATTAGAAATATAATGATAAAAACACACTTTAATTTCTTCATGGCGAGTTAGCCTCTTTTTTTCTTTGTCTTACGATATCTGCAACAGTATTAATGTTGCCTCTTAGTCCATTTTGATCCAAGAAAAATACATTATATGTTGCTGACGCATATTCCTGATCTGATAATTTTTGATTTTGTACAATATAGAGGTTATCAGCATATTCAACAGCAACGTACAAACCATTAGTATGATAGTACTCTAGTACCTCTAAAGTGATGCTTCTCATATTGGTGGCATCCCCCGAAGCTGCAATTTTCATACCTGTTTCATTATTCATAATGTCACAAAGTGTGTCGGCAGTGTGCATATCTGAAAAATACCATTTCGTAGGATCGGATGTTATTTTCAGCATTTCAGAAAGGTTTTCGTGAGAATAACCAACTTGCTTCATTATTTCTTTACCGTAATATCTAGTTATTGTTGTAGACCAGATTGCATGTCTAAGAGCGTTCCTTTGACCGCCTTCATTTTCTTGACCTTTTTTGTAATTATATGATACTTTAGAATTGATTGCAAAGCGAGCTGCTCTTGAAGATATAGTATTGCTGTTTGCATCATCCGGTTTTGCCGTTCCAATTTTTGATGCTATAAACGGATGCTCAACCGCAAATGCCGCCTCTTGAAATTTTGTCCAAGCAGAATGCCCTTTGGGATCGGCATAAAATATTGGATTATTATGACAATACGTATACAGATTCAAGCTAAGTGGATCAGAATTCTTACCCGCATACGAATCTCTCGAAATAAATCTACCCGTACTCGGATCATAATACCTAGCCCGCAGATAAATCGTGCCACTTTCCGAATCGTAGTATTCACCACAATACCGGAACGCATTCGTATCAGAGTCATCGATATTCTTCTCCACACCGAACGCATCATAGGTGTAGGACTTGGTAATTGCACCGGTTGCATCGGTCAGATTAACCACATCGCCATGTGCATTCTGTGTATAGTAGGTATATCCGGATTTTTCGCCGTTCTGATAGCTATAAGTCGCAACCAGATTTGTGCCACGCAAATAGCAATTTGCACTGTAAAGCTCACTGTCCAACACATCTGCAACAAGCTGTTGATTGCCATCCCAGACGTGTTTTGTGGTTTTACCATCGACAGTTTTGCTCAGCCGCAAGCCATCCACATCATAGGTATAGCTTGCAGTCGTTTCGCCATCGGTAAAGCCAATCAGCTGATTCAAGCCATCGTAAGTGTTGGTTTCCGTCTTGCCATCAGCAGTCTTTGTAATCTGATTACCGTTGGCATCATAGGTGTAAACTGTCTGTTTTACGTCAGAATTATCCGTTGTCAGCAAGTCTGCCGGACTCGTTGCCAAGCCATTTGCAACAATTTCTTCGGAAGTGCCATCTACGGTTTTGGTTTCTTTCTGAAGTAAAGCAGTATAATTTCCGTTGGAATCGCTGTAGCTGTAATCAGTTACATAACTTTCCGAACCGGTCGCCGTCATCTTAGAACGGTTGCCGTAATCGTCATACTCGTAAGCATAGGTGTCTGTCGAACTTCCGGTCGTCACTGCTTCTTCCGTCAGCCGCTTCAGCCCGTCATACTCATATGACCTTGTCTCTATTATACCACTTTCCTTGCGGACTTTGCAAGCATCAGAACCATCAAGATAATACGAATATTCGTACTCAGATATGGTAGAATTGCCGGATTTCGTGATGAGGTTCGTGATTTTGTTTGCACTGTTGTAAGTATAAGTAGAAACTACGCCGTTCGCCTGCGTTTCGCTTGTCTTGTTTCCATTGGCATCGTAGGTGTAGGAAGCGGTTTCGCTGCCACTCTCCAGAACTTTTACGATTCGCATTTCTGCATCGTATTCATAATTTGTAACAGAATACAACAGCAAGTGTGCATAACCGACCAGTTGCTTTTCTACATAATTCGAAACGCCTTCATAGAAATAGCCCTTGAAATTCGGACCCCATTCCTTGGTTACTCTGCCCAGAGCATCGTACTCAATGGAAGTTTCTGTACCGTTGCTGGACTTGTTGGTCATCCATCCCATATTGTTGTAAGTATAGGATTTGGAAACATTTTTTGAACTGTCATCACAAACGGTATTGACTGTTAAAACACGATTCAGTGCATCGTAGGTATTGGTTGTTATATTGCCGTTTGCATCTGTAACGGTTAATACATTGCCGTTCAAGTCATAAGTAGTCGTGCCAGAATTGTAGCCTGTGCTGTCGGTGGTATTTACCAGATGTCCCCACGCATCATATGCGTAATTGGTGGTCATGTAGTCCGAATCATTTGCACTGTTCAGACCGGTTTCCATCTTGGTTTGAATACCGCCGTTGTTGTAGAAATACTTGGTGATATTCTTTTCACCGTTTGCGGTACCATCGCTCAGCGTTACCTGCGTCAGTAAACCCTGTGCGTTGTACTGATTTTCGGTTACACTGTATTTTGGCGTACTCGAATCTTCCTTCTGAACTGTCTGAATCGTTTTAATTCCATTTCCATTTTTGTCATACTGATTTTCCGTCACAGAATCCGTATCGGAATCAAAAGGCGTGTAGGTTTTGGTCACCTTATTGAGGTAATCATACTCATACTTTGTCGTATTGCCCAGTGCGTCCGTTTGACGAGCCAGCTGTCCGTTTGCATAATAAGCACTGGTACGCTTGATTTCGCCATTGGTCTTTTCATATATCGTATGTTCTTTGATGTCAGTCAGCGTTTCCGTGATAACCTGTTTTTCTTCGGTAATGTAAGTTGTTTTTGTGGTTTTCAGACCTTTGCAGGAATGCGATTCGGAACTATTCAGTGCAGAATAAATATCAAAGCTATAGCCCGCAAATTCATATCCTGTTGTGGTCAGAATCTGCTTGATTCCATTTTCGCCGCTTTGGAAATAAGTTGCTTTTTCTCGCTGCAAGCCATCGTATTCCGTGATGTTCATGGAACCGTTCGGATTGGTTTTCTTCGTTACTTGTCCATATGCATCATAAACATAAGAAGTAACGTTACCTTCCGCATCGGTTTCTATCTTTTTGTTGCCGTCCGGATAGTAAGTTGTCAGTGTTCCATGACTCTTATCCGCAGAGTAATTCGGAGCATATTCCGCAGTTTTACGACTCAGCAAGTCATATTCTGCAATTGTTGTTGCCGGTGTGCTGCCTGTTCCATAATCTCTGGTAACCGTAACGTTATTGAATTTGTCATACTCATATTCTTTGACCGAATAAAGATTCTGTGACAAATCATAGCTGGTCGTTTCCTTGGAAACCTGCAATTGTGCATTGTACTCATAGGAAACCGTATTAACAACGGTATCGCCGTCTTTCAGCGTTTTGGTTTTAACCAGACCTTTTCCAACACCGTCTTGATAATATTCATACTCTGTGACGTTCCCTTCCGGGTCGGTTGTTGCACGAATCAATCCAGCCACGCCGCTGACATAACTGTCTGCATAATATTCATGACTGGTAATCGCATAGCTGCTCTCGTTTGCTGCAAGATAAACAATCGGATCAAATCCGGAAGCCGTAACCGTGCCAATATCAGACTGAGAAAGCGGATGCAAACTGGATGCCTCTTTGATCAGTCTGGTTCCGTTGGAATCATAGGCTTTGATGGTTGCATAGCCCGACTCATCTACTTCTGCAATGACGCTGTTTTTGCTGTTGTAATTGGCAAGCGTGTATGTGCCGTCTGCGTTGGTTGTCTTTATCACATTACCATTGGCATCACGGTCATACTTGGTGGTATTGCCCATGATATCCACGTTTTCAATCATTTCATCGTACTTATTCTCACCATCAGAATCGGTACTGTAAGTGATTTTGTCTACTTCATAGGTCTGCCCGTCAGTCTCCACTGTGTTTGTCTTCACAGCATATTTCTCATCGTAATCATACGTATAGGTCTTGACCAGCGTATCATTGTCATATTCCTTCAAACCGGTCTGTTTGAACACCTTGTCATACGTATAAACCTGCTTCAAACCGGACGCATTGGTCAGCCAATTCACAGAGCCGTTGTCGTTGTATGCGATCTGATCTGTCATCTCGTCATAGCAGTTTGTGATTTTGCAAAGTCTGCCGTTGCTGTCATACTCATACGTCTCCGTACCGCCGGAAACATTGGTAGCGGAAATCAACTGAAAATCGCTGTTGTACGCATAGGTCACAGTTCTGTTTGCCGTGGTATCCTCAATGCTGGTAACACGAGAATGCTCGCTGTTTCCGTTGTAGGTGATTTTGTAAGTTCTGCCGGTAGAATCGGTCACAATTCTCTGATTGTCAGACATTGCAGAAATGGTCAGCTGATTTCCTTCCGCATCTTTTACCCAATCGAGTGCACCGTCAGAATTGAAATGATATTGCGACTGAGCCGCATTCGTAATCGTGTATTCATCACCGGATTTTGTCATGGTGCTGTGAGCATTCAGGCACTCGAATCCGCCGTTGCCATCATCTTTGAATGTGGTATTGGAACCATCCGGAAGAACTACTTGATAGTAACCGGTCGCCGGTTTCACGATTTTGGAAACATCAATATTAAAATCCCAGCCAATACCGAAGCTGCCTTCCTCATCGTTCATGGAGTTATAGGTTCTGACAAAATCGGATTTCACACCCGGAGATTCAATGCTCAAATCCGTGAAGGATTTTGTATAGTTACCGGTGGCGATGTGCACGCCGTCACCGATTTCCCAGCCTTTGCGATAAAGCGTGTAATCCGGTTCGTCATAAGGTCTCCACCATGGTCTGAACCAGTAGTTTTCTGCTGTAAATTCATAAATCGGAATGATTCCGTATTCATAATCAAAATTAAAACGGCGTTCTGTATTGTAACTGCCGTCCTCGTTATCGATGTAAGTTTCCGGATTATCCCAAAGAATGGTTTGCTTTCCGCCGGCATAGCCGAAAATGATGGACTGTGTACCGGAAGAATAAATCGATTTTGCACCGGATTCTTCGTTGACAATCCAAGTGGAACCTAAAACCCAAATCTGTCCGGCAGTCCATTTGCCTTCCATATCCTGAAGCGTAACATATGTCCAATTTCCGCCCACCATCAGAATATCTGCATCATTGGTCATCTGAATGGTATCGTAGCAGTTCGCTTGTCCGAAATCGAAGCAATTTCCGATTATGACCATACCGCCATTGATATTCATCAATTGTCCGGTACTGCCACCCCAACCGTCCGGAGAAGCCGTGCGGAATACCAGATTGTTTTCAATCAATAAAGCACCGCCATTGACATCCAGTGTCGCACCGTTTCCATTCCAAAATTTCGGAATGTCCGTGGTGAAAGACATACAATCCGAAACATACAAGGCACAGCCGTTCAAATCCAAATCGGTATCATGCAGATTGAAGCTGTACGGAAAAGCTCCATCCGCTAAAACCGTAATGCTCTTTTTGAACGCATGATCCCAGTCCAAATCGCCGGAAGCAGCGTAAGCTGCTGTGAACCAAGCAACATCGGAATTCTCAATGGTTCCGTTGTTGTCCTTGTCCATGTACTCGTAATAATTATCGGAACGAGCCCTCAGCTTTGCTGCCTCATTAATCTGTTTTATGCTATCTGCATTGTAATCATCGGCATTAACATAGATGTCGCCGGTCATTTCATGGTTATATGCATAAACCCACGATTCCGAATCTCTTACTCCACTTAGCTCACTTTTGAAATTTGCAAGCTCCGACTCAGACGCACCGGATTCTTCTAAAAGTTCGTAATCCGTATCATTGATGACGCCATCATGGTTGATATCAAGATCCAAAATACTCTGTGGTAGTATATATTGTTCACCATCATCAAGATTTTCATAAAATGCACAAAAAGCATCCAAATCGGCTTGACTGATAGTTCCATCACCATCTGCATCCATGCTCGGATTGAAGTTACTATCGCCTCTGTATGCACCTAAGCAGCTCTGCACATACGCCGAATCACTGGCGTTAATCACATCATCGCTCCACTGATTTTCATGTTCTTCGTTCCAAGTGGTATCGCCGGGTGTGAGCGTAACAGTATCCGTTGAACCGCCTGTTCCAACCTGAAATGCGCCGGAACCAAAGTCCTTCAGATAGAACGGCAGATAGCCATCGCATTCAAACTTTACATGACGAACATCTCCGCTGTTGTCTGCCGTAACTGTGTATGAGCCGCCGTCTTCCACCTCAACACTGGCAACTTCATTCCAGTCACCGTCAAAAATTTTGACATAAATCGGCGTGTCATCCGATGCAGCGTGTCCGGAAACAACGCCTTTGCATACCTTACCGGTAATGGTCAGAGAACCTTCTGTTTGCACATCAAGCTGATGGATGAAAGATTTCGCTGTATAATCCCACGTTTCCGCAAATGCAGTAGTCTCCTCATCCTCTTCGCTCAACGCAGAAATCCCGGCTTCATCTGATTCCGGTGATGCGAAATATTCCACATCGCCAAGACCAGCGGTTGCCTCATCGAACTCTGCCGCAAGTTGGTCTGCATTTTTCGCTTCTTCAATTGCTTCAGCAGCCGAAGCAATTGAAGAAGCGTGCAAGATGCCTTGTGCCGCACCATCGCCGTAAATCATGACCTGTCCGACAAATACGAGAGACAGGGCTCCGGACAGTATTCTCGTTAATTTCTTGTTCACTTGACTCCTCCTTAGAATAGTTGATTTTTGTTTTCGAATAATGGGTACTCATGATTACAGTTAATCATAAGTGATGCTTAACGTGTAAAATTATCAAGTAACCAATGTGTGAGCGATACCCATAGAAACAATCATTGCAAATGATGACTTCATGATAATTTCCCCCCTTTGTGATTTGCAGCTGCAGCCCAAAAACGTTACTGTGCAAATTTATTTTGATGAGCTTTTCATCTCTAAAAATTATAGCATAATATTCGATAAAAAATCGGATTACGGCACGAACTGTATGACTTTTGGGTATAAAATGCAAAAATCGGAGAAAATGCAGTGTCTATTTCAAAAAAATCGTCCCTATCAAACTGTTATAGCAACAAAAAAACAGCCGCCGATATCAGAAAGCTATCGACGGTTATTGTTGTATAAATCTGTATGAGTTTTAAGGTGCTTCCACTCTAAAGTGCATTTATATTCTTTTAGAAACACTTTTTTGCACTTATTTTTCCTTGCGTTCCACAAGGTGAATAATCTTGAATAAGTCCATTTTTCTTATCAGCATGAAAGCAGTAATTTTAGATTGTTTATCATAGTCAAGAAGCAAAAGCATTCCATTTTGAAGAAAATAAGTATTGTCGTGAGCAATTGCATTTCGAATGTGCCGAAAAAAGCATTGCAACATGGTTTCACATTTTTTTACCGTTATTTCGAGTTCCATCTTACCATTAACTCTGGTGCTTGGATTATTAAAATTCAATGCTAATGCAATCCTAGGAACATCAGGTTTATAAATAGAAAGGATCTCATCTTTTTGTAATCCTATTTCATGAATAATCTCATCCGAGAGATACGATGCAAAAACCATCTCACAGTCAAGAGTTTTTTGAATCTCAGAAAACAAACTTCTTGTTGCAATCTTTTTATCCTTTTGCAGCCACTTGTGTTTGGTTAACTTTTCCTTCTGTATCTCTTCATCAGAAAGCGGATGCTGCAAATAGAATTCAAATAGCTGAATGATTTCCTCTTTGGAAAAATCAGAATCCACCAAACTGCATTTGTATTCTAAAACGGGTTGCCGTACCGTTTGATCTCCGATATAGTCCATTTTTACAGAGTTTTTACAGTAAAAGCTATTGATTTGCTCATATGGAATAAGAATCGTTTTTGTATTCTCTTGCTGACCTTCTTGTAAGCGTCCACTGATCTGCTGCGAACTTTTTTCTTTTACAGACATTTTTATTCCTCCATAAATGCAATCTACTTTTCTTTCAAACTTTCCCCAAATCCTTTGATAATCGGATCGAGGAAATATTCCATTACGGTACGTTTATCGGTCTTGATCTCTACGGTTCCGGATAAACCGGAAATAACATGAATTTCTTCATTGCTGTTTTCAATTTCGAGTTTCACAAGATAAACGCTGCCCAGCTGTTCGCTCACAAAAGAACTTGGACTGATATATTTCACCGTTCCGGATACAGTACCGAACTTGTTGTAGGGATAGGCTTCCAATTTGATTTCCGCTGTCATTCCTTCCTCTACATCTGCGATATCCATATTTTGTACATAGCATACCATTTCGACCGACGTATCGTCCGGAACAATTGTCACCAATTCCTGTGCGGAAGTTACCGTTTCTCCGATTGTATTAACAGAAATGCTGTTCACATAACCGCTCACCGGTGCTGTAATATCCTGATATGCGATCGATAATTGATATTTTTCCAAATTCGATTCAATCTCAATCAGCTGCGTATCGTTTTCTGAAATCTTGGAATTAATCTGGGCACTATACTGTGTCTTCGTATCATTGATTTGTAAATCAGCTTGTTCCACTGCCAATGCATACTGCTGATTGATTAGCTTCTGTGATTCTGCTTCTCGTTCCGTTCCGTTTGCCTGATATTCTTCCAGTTGTAATTGTCCGATTTGCTGATTCAAATCCGCATTGCTTTTTTCTTTTTCTAAATTAGCAAGTGTGTTTTTATAACTGGTATCTGCATCTAAAATTGCTTGTATGTATGGCTGCAATTCCGCATCATAATCAGAGACTTTGATTGCAGAAACATCTTCTCCGGCTTTGATTTTTTGATAGATTTTTTGCTGCTCCTCTAAAATTTTCTTTTGTGATTGCAGCTGCTTTTCATCAACATCCAGCGTTTCCGTATTCAGATGAATCAAGACATCGCCGGCTTGTACATATTCGCCTTCTTCTATATTAATTGCCTCTACAACGCCTCCGGCATAAGATTGCACTACATTCAGATTTCCAATCGGCTGTACACTTCCGCTGGAAGTTACCACAACATCAATTTTTGATAAACAAGCCCAAATTACAGCGGCAATGAGAAGTGTAAAGACACCAAGAATAATAACGGTTCCGGCTTTGTGAGCAGGTCGCTCGATAATTTCCAGCAGAGACGGCATAAAATCATATTTTAATTCTTTATCTTTTTTTCGGCTATGTTTTAGAATATATTCGGTAATCGGATTATTCATCAATATCTCCTTTCTGCTGCTGATTGTACAGATAGTAATACAAACCTTTTTGCTGCATCAAATTTTCATGGGTATCGTATTCCGCAAGTGTGCCTTTCTCAATCACCATGATTTTCTGTGCATCTTTTAGCGTAGACAGCCGATGTGCAATGATCAAAACCGTTCTTCCTTTGCAAATTTCTTTCAGATTGTTCTGAATTATGCTTTCTGATTCATAATCCAAAGCAGAAGTAGCTTCGTCAAAAATCAAAATTCTTGGATTTGCTAATATTGCTCGTGCAATCGCCACACGTTGTTTTTGTCCTCCGGAAAGTCCCATTCCCTTTTCTCCGATAATCGTGTCATATCCATTCGGCAGCTCTAAAATAAAATTGTGTGCACCTGCAATTTTTGCACAATGGATGATTTGCTCCATGGATGCTGTCGGCATATGAATGGAAATATTTTCTGCCACTGTTCCATTAAACATAAAATTCTCCTGCAGAACGACACCGATTTGTCGGCGAAGCATTGCAGGATTGACAAGAGAAAGATCCATGCCGTCAACAGAGATTTTTCCGCCTTCCGGAAGATACAACCGTTGTATCAACTTAGAAATCGTGCTTTTTCCGGAACCGCTTCGTCCAACAACGCCTACAATCGTTCCCGGTTCAACGGTAAAGCTCATACCTTTAATTACTTCTCCGCCTTTCGGATTATACCGAAAATGCACTTGATCAAATACAATTTTTCCTTGAATACGTGGCATAGACGTTTGATTGGCATTCAAAATCGGTTCCGGAGTTGTATTAAAAATATCACCAATCCGCTTTACGGAAAGGGAGGCTTGCTGATATTCCTGCCATAATTGAACCAATCGCAAAACCGGACCGCTAACCCTGCCGGAAAGCATTCGAAACGCTACAAGCTGACCTACTGTAAAGTTACCGTCCATCACTGCCTTTGCACCAAAGAACAAGATTAGAAGATCAAATACTTTTTGAATGAATTGTCCGGTTGTTCCGGCAGTTGCAGACACCATAGAAGTTTTATAACTTGCTTTTACATAATCCGATTGCAAATCGCTCCATTTTTTCTCGAATTTCGGCTCCAATGCGTATGATTTTACCGTTTGCACACCGGTAATTGATTCTACCAGAAAGGATTGTGTGTTTGCACCGGTTTCAAATTTTTCATCCAATCGCTTTTTAAATAGCGGAGTTACAACAGCGGACAACACTGCATAAACCGGAATGGAGCATAGCACAATGACGGTCAGCATTTTACTGTAGCAAAACAAAACTACGATGTATACAATGATAAAAATCAAATCTATCATAGAGGATAAGGGTGTACCGGTTAGAAAGTTACGAATACTATCCAATTCCCGTACTCTTGCCACCGTTTCTCCGACTCGTCTGGATTCAAAATATTTTAATGGCAGTGCAAACAGATGCTTGAATAGTTTATAGTTAAGCATTACATCAATGCGATTTGTTGTATGCGTAAATACATAATTCTTAGCAAGCCCTAGGATTAATTCGTATAGATACACAATGCCAATGCCGATTGTCAGAACGTTTAATGTTGAAATACTATGATGCACTAGGACTTTATCCACAACAACCTGCGTCATAACCGGAGTCAGGATTCCCAGAATCTGAATCGTGAAAACAGCAATCAATACTTGAATAAATTCTTTCTTGAACTTCAAAATCGTAGGAATAAACCATTTGAAGCTGAAAGCAGCTTCTCTGTCCAGAATACCTTTTTTGGTAATCAAAATTGCCGTACCGTCCCAAATTTCCGCTAATTCCTCTTTTGATTTTATTTCCGGCTGTGTTTTATCAGCAAACAATACCATGAATTTATCTTCCTTGGATTTTGCGATAATAAAGAAATCTTCCTTTTTATCCTTTGCAATAATCGGAGATTTTACATCTTTCAATTTCTTTAAATTCAACTTGCACAGCTTTGCCCGCATCTTCAGTGCTTTTGCGGATTGTATCAGTTCCAATTCACCGGTTTGCTTTTCTTCCTCTAAAACAGACAGATTCTTTGCTTGTTCCTTGGTGATGGGAACCCCAAGAAATTTCATCACAATCAAAAAGCAAGTGAGACCGCTGTCTTGTTTTTTCTCCATATTTCGACTTCCTTTCAAAAAAAATATGCAGCAGCTAAATGCCACTGCATATTTCTCACTTTTTATAAATATCAAAATTACTGCACCTGAGAAGCCCCAACCAGCAGTTGATTCATTACAGAAACATCCGTTGTAGGATCTACAATATCCATGCTGTCGGAAATGGTATCTTCTGTTGCAAATGCAGACATATTTTCTGCCAGAATCATTACCTGCAAGTCTGTTTGATCGGCAATTGAATCATCATCATAATCAGACACACTTTCAACTGCATCTCCATAAAGCTGTACTTCTTCCTGCACAACTTCCGGATCTGACAAACTGTCTTCTTCATATAGGCTGCTCAATTGGTCTGCGGCAGACTGTATCTGCATCTCATCGCTGCTTTCTGCAGTAGCTACGGTTGATTCTTCTGTTGTTAGGGAAACTGCATCTGCAATCGAAGATTCAACTGCATTTGCTGCAGGCTGATCCAATTCCAGTTCCCATGTATCTTTATTGACTGTTCCGGTTGCTCCGTCTGCAAATTCAAAGGTGTATCCATCCTGATTCCACTTATAGCCATTGATGGTCAGTTTATCACCGGTACTATTCACAGTCATTTCCAGTGTGGAATCCCACAAATTTGAAACTGTCACATCATCGGAGCTGACATCTTTGAACATAACTTTACTGCTTCCGCCCCAATCTTCAATGGTATCGTTTCCGTAACCCTTTCCAAAGATATATGTATCATTGCCATTGCCGCCATAGAGCCAGTCATCGCCTTCTCCGCCATCCAACGTATCGTCTCCGTCATTTCCATACAGGTAGTCATTTCCGGAATCGCCATACAAATTATCATTGCCGCTGTTACCGGTTAAATTATCATTGCCGCCTTCTCCGTACAGAGAATCTCCGTTTTTGTTGGATATGCTCAGCCAGTCAGCACTATCAGAACCATGCAAAGACTGAATCAATGCAGAAACATCAGTGCCATTGATATTGAAATTGTAAAAATCATAATACTGCATCAAAACCAGTGCATCTGAGCCAAAAGAAATGGTTAAATCGTTACCGCTGCGAGAAAACGTTGCAGAAGAAACGTCCAATCCGGATAACTGAATGGTGTTATATCCGGCAGCATCGGAAATCGTATCCACACCATAACCGGCTTTGAAAATGATCGTGTCATCTCCGTGGTCGTCCTGAATGAAATCATTTCCTAAACCGCCATCAATGATATCGTTTCCTCCGCCTGCATGGATCGTATCATCACCTTCACCGCCGTAAATATGGCTTGCATCATCGCCATCGGTAATATTATCGTTACCTTCTCCGCCATAAATTTCGTTGTTGCCATTTCCGCCATACAGGTCGTCATCACCGACTCCGCCATCAATGTAGTCGTTATCATTGCCGCCGTAGATGTGGTCATTACCTTCTTCGCCGTGCATTTCGTTATAGCCGTTGCCACCGTTCATCGTGTCATCGCCTGTACCGCCTTCGATGTAATCGTAACCTTCACCGCCGGTAAAGTTATCATCACCTTCTCCACCATACATATAGTTCGGTCCATTGCCGCCGTGGAAAACATCATTGCCAGCTTCACCGTACATATAGTCTGTATCTTCGCCGCCGACAAACACATCTTCTCCGTCTCCACCATACATATGATTGTTGCCGTTTCCGCCTTCTAAATAATCATCACCGGCATCGCCATAGATCGTGTCATCGCCTTCGTTGCCGAAAAGTTCATCATTACCTTCGCCACCATGAAGTTCGTCATCTCCATCGCCGCCGAAGAGCTTGTCATCTCCAACGTCTCCATAAAGTGTGTCATTTCCGGCATCTCCATGAAGTTCATCGTTACCGTCTTCACCAGAAAGGAAGTCATCTCCGTCTCCACCAAATACTTCGTCATTTCCAGACTCACCCCATAAAATATCATTTCCAGATTCACCATAGAGAATGTCATCACCGGATCCACCTTGCAGTTCGTCATCTCCTTCCTCACCATGAAGTTCGTCATTGCCTTCATTTCCTAAAATTAAATCATTTCCAGTTCCACCATAGATTAAATCGTCACCAGTCATACCACATAGTTGGTCAACTCCTGCTCCGCCAATGATTAGGTCATTACCGCTTTCGCCATCTAGAACATCATCACCGTCTGTTCCAACTATAACGTTGTATGCGTTCATGTCGAAATGATTATAAATTTCATCCCATCTGTTGTCCCAGAAATCACACCAAGCATTCCATGATTCTTTAATATTTTTCGCTGTAGAACCAATAAAGTCCATCCATGATTCAATTTGTTCAGTGGCAACATCTTTAATATCACCCCAGAAATCAGTCCAATTTTGAATTTCATCATATAGACTTTTTGCGAATGATACCACATATGTTTTCCATGAATCCAAATCGTCAATCAGAATGTCAGTAATCTTATCCTTATTATTGTAAATTTCAATTGCAAAGTCTGCCAAAAATGAAGATAAGAGCACTGTACCTTTAAGAGTAGGATCAGTATAATAATAACCCGATTCTCGAAGAGAGGTTCTATAGTCATTCCATTTTTCCCACGCACCAAAAAAAGATTCTCCAATAATTCCTGTGAATTCATATGTGTTTTTTGAAACGTCAGTCCAAAATGTTTTCCAGTTATTATAAGCTTCACATACGATATTCATCTGACGAATGGCAGTATCAATTACAGTTGGTTCTAAATCTGTAATTGTATTTTTCACATCTAAACTGAAATCAATAAGGTCTTCAACATACGTAATTGCAGCATCAGATGCTATATGATATAACCCATCAGCTACATTTACAAAATTCAATATACCAGGTATAATCTTAGTATTAATTGTCTCTGCATCATTAAGGAAATAATCTACAAGTAAAAACGCTGTTAAATGAGGATTGAGGACTGCAATAGTAGATACAGTAGGCACAACAATTTCTAAAAGATCTACTGCCAGTACAGAAAGTGCAACTTTTTCGACTGTATTCAAATTAGTAATATAGTCATATACATCTGCCGCCAATTCCGAATTTCCTTCTGAATGGCTTTCTATTACACGGCTAAAATTACGAAAGGCTTTTTCAAAATTACCCATTTCTGCTGAAATGAAATTGCCATCATCATTATAATCAAGAAAGCCTGTATCATGTTTATATAACATAATGTCAAACTGATAATTCTCCTGAGCGTAATCGATCAGCTTAACAGATGTATAGTTTTCGCCGTAATCTTCTAATTGATTCAATAAAGTACCGACTACGCTCCACTGATAATGGGTCACTTTATATGCATAACGTTTGATTTCCGAAAGGTGAGCCTCAATATACTCTTCAGAAAATCCCGGTCCATCAAGACTATAGCATTGCTTTATCTTATCGGCAATTTCAGCATTTGCTGTAAGCAATGCGTGTGTTGCTAAATTTCCACCAAGAGAATGCCCGGATAGAACATATGCGTCATACTGTTTCGCTTTTTCCGAATTTGAAATCTCATTAATAAATTGTTCAGCAGCATTCTGTTGATCTGTATACTCAGAATCCAGTAAACCAAAATCAGCCTTCATCCAATCTAAGTAAAATTGCTCAGAATCCGTCATTTCGCTGCCTCTAAATCCGACAATTGCTTCATTATCAGATGTTTCAATTAGACAGCCATACATTCCGGTTGTTTTATTATCATCCTTTACATATGTGATTTTCCAATTCGAATATGATTCCTCACCGTTAATAATATTATCTAAAACTTCTTGTGCCTTTGCTAATTGCTGTCCTTCAATACTGTCCAAATCATAATCATTGTAATCGGAAACATATGTTGCAGAATCATCGATTCTTTGCATAAAGGCATTGCAGATATCTTGCCCATATTTTGAATCAGTTAGAATTTCTTGAATGGTCGGATATTCTCCGTTATGATCTTTTAAATATTCATTAATTTGATCTTGAGTAATATTCATATATGCAATTTGTGTGGAAACCTGCATTTCCTTATCTGTATAACTCATCTTCTCTAATCTTCTCCATTTCTTGATTAAATTCATCAATACTCATTTTCCAAATACCTTCCTCTGCTCCCCGTGCTACTTCTTCATATTTTGTGTTCAAAAAATGAATCAAGTCGGAATTGCAGGAAAGGGAGGGATACTCGCTATAATATTCTTCTACAGTTTTCTCATCATCCAACAATATAAAAGTAACTCTTAAAAAACGAGGATTTGTATCAGAAACAATACTTTTCATAAAGAAATATAATTCTTCATTACTATAGCAATCTAAAAAATCAGAAGATAGATACAAATCAATCTTTGGTTGAACGCTATATGCAGACATCTCATCATTGTATTCTTCAATTGTGATATTCGTATTCTTGATTTCTTTTTCTTTAAACGGAATGCTCGGAACATCTACATCAATGTAAAAATACAAATTGACATCGGCGAAGGTTTTTTCCACGATTTTCTTGTATTGGTCTCCAATGATCGATTGAATATAATCATCTTTTCCGCCACGTGTTTCAATCAGGCTATACACCTCAAACAATAAATCAGGATCATTTACTGGATATGCAATTGTTCGATGAGAATCCATGATAGTTTTCACTTCGAACTCTTCTCCATACTTTTCGTATAGCTGCTCTTTCGCAAATTTTGCTAAATCTTTACTGTCATAAATAACACAGCCTGTCAGCCAGATTGTATTTGTAAAAACAACAGCACATAAAGCTGCTATAGAAAAAAGATGATGAATGATGTTCTTTCTCACTCTTGCATTCTCACTTTCTGTAAAAATCACCGGAATTTTTGCGATGTAAATGGTTAATGCCCATCACATCAGCTGTATAGCATTTCATATTTTACTTTACTATAAATGAGCACGGCTTGTCATATTGCACAATAAAAGGTTCTTTTTCCGTACAAAACCCACTGAAATAAGTGCCTGCAAAGTCTGAACAGTAGCAATTATTTGTGCAAAATGCTGAATATGCTCATTTATAGTACTTTAAATAAAATTTCACATTGTCATCAACCTACTCTCTCTTTTTGCAACGCAGCAATTCATGATTGTCGGAAAGGCTGCTTCAAATCAATCCTTTTTCAGCATCTTCACTTCTTCCGGCTCTTCCGGCTGATAAGAAAGCCAGAAACAGGTCGAATTTGCTGTCATGGTAGCAACAACAAGGGCCAATGCTGCCATTGTACCGCCAAAGCGTGTAATGAAAGAGCAAATCTTCTTTTTCATGTGAATGCACCACCTTTCCAATTTGATATTTAGGCCTTCATTTGGTCTGCCTACATTGTAACACAAAGTCAAGAAAAAAAGCTGACTTATGGCACGAACTGTATGATTTTTGGGTATGAAATGCACTTTTTCTCATTTTTTCGCCTGTACGCCATTCTTAATCTTTCCGCCAATGAGCATGATGGACAACAGTATCCATGCACTAAAAATGCTGTAAGAGAAATTTATTAAGGCAAAATAACAGAGCATAGCAGATGCACATATTTCTACCATCAATATCATGAGTCCTTTTCTTCGATACTTTTTTCTGTCCTTTTCCGATAACTTTTTATGGATATCAGATACAGGCATCAAAACAACGAGACAGAGCAAACTCAAAGCTGTCAGCAATAAAAAGAAGGCAGTAAAATGAGAAACATACCGAACTATTAGCAATGCCGCGATTAAAAGAAAATTGGAAATAACCCAGCATCGAAATGGTGTTTTTGCATGATAGCCACCTGCGAATGACCGCAACGGAATATATGCGACTGTAAATACAGCTGTTTCCGGAAGCATTCGAAAAAGCAATCCGATTGCAGTAAAAGTTGCAATGTTGAAAAGGGTATCCAATATATGTGTCATTCCCCATTTGCATACAACTTCTTGGTCTGAACTTATGATTTTGATTTTGGACAGCCATGCTGTAATCCGATTGGATGCTTCTTCAAACATCCCATGCACCTTCTTTCTTCGCTAACTTATGATAGCACAAATAGGACTTTTAAAACCGACTTATGGCATGAACTGTATGACTTTTGGGTATGAAATGCAAAAATCGGCTTTTTTCAACAAAAAATCGGACGCTTTAGAACGTCCGATTTCTTCATTCTGTTCCATTGAACATGGTCACTGTTGTATGATATTTGTTGTTATCTTCTACATAGTGCTTCAGATCACCATGGTATTTTTCAAGCGTATGTGAAACACTTAGGAGACCAATTCCATGTTGTTTTTGATCCGCTTTCTTTTTCTGTTTTGGGTTGTAGCTGTTTTCAATATCAATTCGTACAATTCCACGAGTCAATTTCATGGAGAGCAGAAGCCGTTTGTTTTCTGACTGACGCAAAGCTTCTATCGCATTATCCAACAAGTTTCCAAGTATCACGGTCATATCAAAGGATGAAATATTCAATTCTGCCGGTAAGTCAATTCTGCACATAATTGCTGTACCTAAATCAGACGCTAAAGCCAACTCATAATTAATCAGGCTATCCACATCACGATTGCCTGTTTTCGAGTATTCTTCCTTCACAATAATTGCGTTCTCGATTGTCGTGAGATACTCCTGCACCTCCGCATACTCCTTCTCTTGCAGCATCCTACGCATGGTGTTCAAGTGCTTTTGCATATCGTGTCGCAAATACCGCATTTCTCTTTGGGAAGTCTCCATGATTTTAAGCTGATTTTGATAAGCATCATTTGATGCCTGAATCAATTCCACCATGTGTTTGTTTTTCAGTCGGTCTTGTTCCAGATGATACGTGTAAAAATTGATAAGATTAATAAGAAGCAGGATAATTGCAACGATGATGTCATGCTTGGAACTATCATTTACTGTCAGAATTCCTACTGCAATTGTTCCAAGAGCAATTAAAATAATGAGCCAAAAATATGGAGACTTCGATGAATACTCCACATTTTTATGATATAAATGTCGGAATAAAAAGGCAACAATTAAAAATGAAATGTTTTGCAAAAGACCGCTTTGCACAAACTGTAGCTCTCCCAAAACAGAAAATGCAATCCAATCTATAAACATTCCAACCGCACAAACCCATATTGCAGAAAAGACTCGTTTTTTCCAAGTTACACAGTACAGAATAGAAATTAAGATGATTGCTGCTGTATTGATAACAAGATTGATATTCGTATTTTGTGATATAATCCAAACCAGACTTCCGATAAAATAATAGGCTATATATGCAGCTTTCTTATAGATTGTTCTGCTTTTCAGTTCCCCAAGAAATGAATCCAAAAGAATACAAATGGCATAAACACGAATTGCATTGGATACTAAGTATAAAGAAGTTTCCATACATACCTCCCGATTTTATAATTCAGACAATCGATCTCTTACAATGCTTTGCTGCCCTCGGCTGATAAAAAGTGATGTGCCGTCTTCCAATGTTACTTCCTTTGATGTTGCCTTAATGATGTGTTTTATGTTTACATAAACGCCTCTTGATATGCAAAGGAATTTACTACCGTTTTCCTCAATGATACTGCTGATTTTCCCATTCACGGCAAACTCTTCTGTTTTTGTGTGAAAAATCACTTTTTTCCCGTTAGATTCCAAATACAAAACTTCTTTCAATTTGATTTTATGCTTTGTATTTTCCGATATATATTCCAAAAAACTATCCGAATTACTGTAATCCAACATATAATCCTGCAAACATTTGCATAAGTCCTCATAAGCAATTGGCTTGATCAAGAAAGCAATCGGTCGAATCTTGAATAATTCCATGGCATAATCCCGAATCGTAGAAATAAAAACAATTTGCGTATCATAATTTTTCATTTGTCTCCGCAGCTGCAGCCCAAATTCTGTACCTTTCATTTCCGGAAGCTCAATGTCAAGGAAAAGTAAATCATATTTTTCTCCTGCTTTGAATTTTGCATAGATATCTTCACAAGATGAAAAATATTCTACGGTAAAATCAAAATCATAAGCAATGATAAATCGATCAAATAGCTTGTGCATATCACATAACAGTGTTTTATCGTCATCAATTACAGCAATCCTAAGCATTTCATTTACCCCTTTTTCTTTTTATCATACCACACCCTTCTTCAAAAAGCAAGTAGAATAAAGCATTTCAAATGTGGTATAATAAGAAAAAGAGATGATTTTCGTTTCGTCAAATCCGTCCATTGATAAATTTCTCATAAATCGCCTTGAAAAATCCATATTTATTGCTTTTCCATACGATATTTTGACTGCTCAAACGCTTAGCATCAATCGCTTTACATATTCCTGCTTCATCTGCATGGATGAATGCACATAACGATTCAAGGTAATGCTTGCATCCGCATGACCCAGTAGTTCACTCAACGTTTTTGCATCAAATCCATGTGCAATGCAATCCGTAGCATAAGTGTGCCGGAGCAGATGAAATGGCACTTTTCGGATTCTGCAAGTCTTGAGAATCCTCTGAAATCGATATTGCATTACTCGTGGTTCAACCGGCTTTGTTTTTCCGGAAATCAAATATCGAGTATCATCGCCTTTTCGTTCTCTTAAAAGCTCCAACAGGAATTCCGGAATCGGAACAACTCGTATCGAGGTCTTGCTTTTGGGAGAACCGATGATGACTTCAGAATTGCCATGTCGGTTGATTCGCTGTACGGTTCGATTGACGGAAAGCGTTCCGCTCTGAAAATCAATATCACCCCAAGTCAAACCGCACAATTCACCAACTCGCAAACCGGTAAATAAGCAAAGCAAAATCGCCAAATTGCTGATGCTTTTATTCGCTAAAAGATACTGTTCCAACTTCTTTCGTTCCTCTGCATTCAACACGTCCAGTTGCTTTTTTTCGATTTTCGGCATGGTGAAATGCGTTTCTCGAATTCCGTATTCCTGTTCCGCATAGCGTTCGATGCTATGGAACACACGCATCATATCCCGAACATAGCGTGCAGAAAGTCTTTTTCCACCGTGTAATGATCCGCTCTGCATTTTGCTGTAGATGAAGTCATTCAACTGCTGCGATGTAATATCCACCAAAAACTCAGCACCTAAAACAGGAAGAATATGGCTGCGAATGATATTTTCATAGTTGGCATAACTGGACGGTTTCACACGTAGTTTCGCCGAAGAAAGCCACTGCATGGCTGCATCTTTTACGGTCAATTTAATAGAAGAAATCGGTTGCTTCTGCACCGTAATTTGAAACCGGAGCATTTTATTCTTCAGTTCCGAAAGCGTGTGAGCATATACATACTTGTACCGCAACGCACCATTTTCCTTGTGTCCAATTGCAACACGCCCTTCAAACCGACCGTCCTTTCGCTTATAGATGTTACTTCCTCTTCTTGGCATTTTTAAGCTCCTCCTGACCATTTTTCAGACTGCGGATTCGTAAAAAACGCTTGGTTTTCCTGCCGAAATCCACGAAATGTTAATGAAATGCACTTTATTTTTTCTGTAATTCTGCTATAATGATAGCAGAATCGACTCCTTTTCGCCTGAAAATCCGGTGTGTCGATGGACGGATTTGACGAAAGAGAGCCGCCTCATGTCAGTATCCTATATTACTCACTTTTCGAGTAAAAGTCAACGTGTGAACCTACCAAATACGCTGCTCATGTCTTGTGCGGATGTGACAGATTTACCTAAGGAGGTAAGCCTTATGCACCTACGTTTCCGAGAGTTGCGGGAAGAACGCAAACTCTCCCAATCTGAGATGGCGAAAATCCTGCACGTTTCCCAGCAAACCTACTCACGCTATGAGTCGCATAAAACGGAAATCCCACTGGAGAAGCTGGTTTATCTTGCGAAATTCTTTGATACCAGCGTGGATTATCTGCTGGGAGTGGAGAAGGAATAACGTGTTATGGCAATAAAAAGCCCCACCGCAAGGGAAATAAATCCTGCGATGGGGTGAAAACGTATTTTAACCGTCAAAAAGCAAAGACCGCCAATGGGTATTCTACCCATAACATACATTTATTGGCTTGCATTTTGTCAGGCAAAGTGTACCGGAGTAGCCTTTTCGTTTGGTACAGAAAGACCAGTATGCATAGTAACCTTCCGGCTCCACCATAGGAATTGCCTCATCTGTCTTCGTCTCCTGAAACGCATAGATATCTGCTTCATATTTATCCAAAAAAGCTGACAGCCCATGCTCCCATGCTGCACGGATGCCGTTTACGTTCCATGATATCAGTCTCATCGTTTGTCCCTTTCCCTTAGAATAAATCAAATTCTAGGTAGATGGCAATGCAGTATCTCCAGTCAATTCAAAGATTCTGCCCAATCCTGTTGAGCGAAAAATTTCTACTTTTTTTACAGACTATTCGTAGTTTACATGGCTCCTTGATTTTGTGAGCACTTAGTTGATATGATGAAATTATGATATCGAGCAGTTTTTGCTGAGAAATTTGTTCTCCTTTTATTCGAGTAATTCCGGAGCCGAGTATAGGCACACACACATCGCATTGAGCATAGTATTTATTTATCTCTTTCCATAACAAGGATAAACAATCAAGAAGTTCGTCAAGAGAAAGGTATCCATTTCCCGTTTCATCTAATTTTGCAAAAGCCATCAAAAGATAATCCTCACGAGGTAGTAGCATTCCTGAATCATATTTTAATTTTCCTTGATACTTTGATTTGCTTCTAGATGGCTTAAGGCGTGCAACATCAATCAATGCCTGAATGTTTTCAATTGGATGTTTTCTTAGATACTGACCACAAATTGATTTTTCCTTAATCTCATGTGGTGCATTTCCTATTTCAGTAGTAAAGCATTCATCAAAAGCTATAATTTTCTTGCAATCAAGCATTTCAAATATGTCACCGTACTCAATTTGAACACTGTAATTTTCCCCTTTGATTGTAACTTTTCTTCGAATAGTTTGGTGTATTCCGTATATTATTGCTGTGAGTGCAATTATAATACTCAACAAGATGATGCGATTAATGGTAATATTAACAGCGTTTCTTTGTGTCCACTTACATATTTCAAAAGCTACTTCTGGAACAAAAGTAAAAATCGCTGTTATAATACTAAACGCCCATGTAATCGTTTTCTTTAAAAAATCATACATAGCCAAGTTCCTGTTTTATGTAGTCATAATTTCCAATTTTACTTCCAGAAGAGTTCTTTATCCAAAAGGGTTGAGCACTTTCTTCGTATTCTTGCATATAGGAAGGAATCCAACTTGGTTTTTTGTACAACGAATTGTATACAACGATAATTTTCTTTTTTCGCCTTTTTGCTTGCTCAAATTCATGTCGCAGATAAGAGTAAGAATTTATATTTCCTACATCGCCATCAGGAGCCACATCTACTATTGAAGAAATTTTGCAAATTTTTAACCCTTTTGTGTTTTGCTTATATGGTGTACAGTAGCATTCCTTTTGTTGCTTTGAATTTCTGGAACATGAACTTCCTGCTGTTCTTGATGCAGTTTTATCTCCAATAACAACTATCACGGCAGACGAAGCATTTATTTGAGAATTAAATTCTTCCTTCAAATCACAGATTCGGCAATCTGGGTCATTTGAAACACTACCAGACACAACTTTTGCCATATCTACAAAATCAATTTTATGGTAATTATCAGACCCCCATTGATTCAAGGTGTTAACCACATCACGGTCTCCGCTTTCTTCCGAATAGTCGGCACTTATATAAACTCTTTTACTCACACTAAAATCTCCTTTCGTTTGAAACGTTCACCTTCAGAATGCTTACAGGTATGTTTGTCATCTCGCTATATAGGTGTTTTTAGTGATTTCTTGCAAACTTCTTGAAATTCTCCGCTTGCTCCAACACCTCTTTATACACATCATCAATCGTTACAGGCGGATAGCCGTATTTGTCCAACAAGATAATCAAATCAACCTGTAGATTTGCCTTGATGTCATCACGAGACGACCAATCGGTATAGCGAGATTTGTCATCTACAATCTTCTTGATTTCCTTGGACAGCTCAATCATCTTATCCTGCGGATACTCGAATTTGTATTTTTTAGCTACCGCCTCAAGAATGTCGAAAAACGCCTTCTCCTCGAAATCAATACCCATTCCTTCAAAGGACTGTTTGTCTTGATTAAGTTCCTGAAGCAGTTTAGCGAGTTGCTCGGCAACATCATCCAAGACCTCATTCGCAAAGGCAAGGTCACCGGCTCTGTCGTTATAAGCATCCACAACGTGTTGCAAACGCTCGGCAAATTCCACCCCCTTTATCTTGTTGACTTTCCGATATTCGTCAATAGCCTGCTTAAGGAGCTTCTGGAGTATTTTGACTTTGGTATTCGGCAGCTTCATCTGCTGTATTTTTGCAAGGTATTCTTCGCTAAACAAATCTGTTTCTATTTGTTTCCCGGTTTCAAAAAGTTCCTCTATGCCGTCTGACTGAATCGCTTCCTCTACCATTCGCTGAACCCGTGCATTCATCTGTTCAATATCCGGTGCTTCGCCACGAGTCAATTTGAAAAGAATCGAACGAATGGCAACATAGAAGTAAATGAAATCCTTCTCTTCATCGGAAATATCTCCGCTGGAGGCACAGAGATTGAAGGCTTGTTTTAATCTCTTAACTGCTGCCATAAAGCGAAGTTCGGTTTCTTCTGTGGCTTGTACAAATTCAACCGCACGATTTAGGCAATCCAACTGCTGTTTTGGAGTGCCATCGAAATAATCGCTGCAATCAAATTTATAGAACATTTGTGCCAGTACTTCAAGCTGATCTTTGACAATCGTAACAGACTGGTTAATGCCCTCAAACTCCTCCGTATCAAAGTTCGTATATTTGGACAGAGCAACATTCATAGCATTTTTGATGCCGACATAGTCCACAATCAAGCCTTTTTCTTTTCCCTCGTAAACTCTATTTACACGAGAAATCGTTTGAATCAACGTGTGCTGCTGAATGGGTTTGTCTATATACATCGTATCAAGGAACGGAACATCAAAACCGGTCAACCACATATCTACGACAATAGCAATCTTGAAATTGGATTTGATGTTTTTAAACTGTCTGTCGAGTTCCTTGCGGTCTTCTTTCGTGCCAAGCAAATTATAAAGTTCTGGCACATCATCCTTATTCCGTGTCATAACAAGGCAGACCTTAGCAATCGGTTTCAGTTCTTTCTTTTCTTTATCGGTCAGTTTTATGCCATTGGGTACAATCTTTTCTTCTCCCCATTCGGGACGCATCTCTAACAAAATCTTGTAGAAGCTGTAAGCGATATTTCTGTTGGCACAGACGAACATTGCTTTTCCCGCAACGGTAGCACCCTCGGCAACTCGATTTTCATAATGATGAATGAAATCTCCAGCAACAGCACGAAGCCTGTCCGGGTCTCCAAGAATTGCATCAAGATGTGCCACCGCTTTCTGGCTTTCTTCAATCTGATATTCGTTAGCCCCCTCTGCCGCACAACGAGCATAGTAAGCTTCAATTTCTTTCACCTTGCTGCTGTCAAGCACAACCTTGGCAGCTCTACCCTCGTACACGAGATTTACCGTGATGCCGTCACGTACGGATTCCGTCATGGTGTAGGCTTCCACCACATTACCAAACACATCAATGGTTGCGTCAATCGGTGTGCCGGTAAATCCAACATAAGTGGCATTCGGCAAAGAATCATGCAGATATTTGGCGAAGCCATATTTCTTTGTGACTCCGTCTTTTGTGACACGAACCTTCTGTTCAAGATTTACCTGTGAGCGGTGAGCCTCGTCAGAAATACAGATAATATTGCTGCGGTCGGAAAGAAGCGTGATATCCTCCGAGAATTTCTGAATGGTAGTCAGATATACGCCGCCACTGGTTCTGCCCACAAGCTCCTTATGCAGCTTTTCACGAGAATCAATGCTGACTACTTTTTCATCGCCTATGAATTTTTTGGACGCAGTAAACTGCCCTGACAATTGATCGTCAAGGTCTGTTCTGTCGGTAATAACCAATATAGTCGGACTATGGAAATGTTCGCTCTTCATCAGCATTCTAGTTAAAAAGAGCATGGTGTAGCTTTTTCCGCAGCCTGTCGCTCCAAAGTAAGTTCCGCCTTTACCATCGCCTTCCGGACGCATATGAGCCTTAACATTGTCAAAGAGCTTTGTGGCTGCAAAGTACTGAGGATAACGGCATACTATTTTCAATTCTTTGTTAGACTGATCCGGGAAGTAGATAAAGTTCTTAATCACTCCCAGAAGCCTGTCTTTACGAAATAATCCCTTAACCATCGTCATCAGGGAGCTGATTCCCGCTGTATCCTTATCTTCCGAGTTTACCTTCCTCCATGCGTAAAAGAAGTCATACGGACTGAACAAAGAACCGTACTTGCTATTTGCACCATCGCTGATCACGACAAAGGCGTTATAGCGGAAAAGCTCCGGAATATCCCTCTTATAGCGAACGGTCAACTGCGTATAGGCATTCATGATCGTGGTGTTTTCAGAAAGTGCCGTTTTGAATTCCAATACCACAAGCGGCAGGCCGTTCACATAAACAATCGCGTCCGGTATCCTGAGCTGCTCGTAGCCTTGGATTTCGATCTGGTTTACGATCTTAAATATGTTATTTTCCGGGTGTTCATAATCCAAGAGCGAAACGAAGAAGTCTTTCTGACTGCGATCCTCTCTCGTAAGAATAAAGCCGTCAGTCAAATCATTCATGAAAGACTTATTCTCCTCATAGAGCGTGCCCGAAAAAGAGCGAAGCCGATGAATGATACCGTTAATCTCGCCCGGTGTAATCCCAACCGAAGCATAGTGCTCCGACAGGTAACTTCTTAAATCATCAGCCAGAAGCACTTCTGACCGCTCTCGATGAATTTTATCTCCTTCGAGATGAACATATCCTTCATCCTCAAACAATTCCATTATGGAGAGCTCAAGGGCATGTTCGTTGAACTTCATGGCTACACATCCTTTCTGTTTATAGTTTCAGCTAAATGATAATTTAGATGCAACGGTTCAAGCTCTTTATCAAGAAATCTTCGCTGAAAACCCCGATATTTCTGATTGGAAACAAGGGGTTGTAGGAGATGTATTGCAGCTCCAGAGGGGTCACGACTTGCCAAGAACGGAAATGCTCGGCGGTCAATATCCAGTTGCGGGTTCAACAGGAACTATCGGCTATCATAATCAGTTCACAGCAGAATCTCCCGTCATCGTTATGGGGCGAAGCGGCAATATTGGCAATCCTCGCCTATATCTCTGCAACTGTTGGACACACAACACATCGCTTTATGTTAAACAGATTTATGAAGCTGAACCGTTATGGGCGTTCTACTTGCTCAAAAATCTGAATTATGACGGCTTTGTAGGAGGAAGTGCTGTTCCGACCTTGAACAGAAACGATGTCCACGCTTACGGTATATCCATACCTCCTCTGGATTTGCAAAAATCCTTTGCAGACAAGGCGATGAAACTAATTCTTTGCAAGGAGAAAAATCTCGCAGAGATTGAAAAACTCCAAGAGCTACAAGGAACTGTCCTTGCCACTATTTCAAGCTGCTAAATTATCATTTATCTTCTGCTTTAGCCTTATCCTTTCTGTGATGACGTTATACGCCTTCACTATTTCCCGTTGCCTTTCTATATTTGGAACAGGAAGCTCTACTTTACACAGCTCATCCCAATCAAAAATCTCACGAACACTGCCGTGTGACATGTATCTGGCATACCGATCGAACTCCGGTCTGCTAAACCAAAGCATCAGGTATTCCGGATCGAGTTTCTCCTTATCTGTAACCTCAAACACCGAATATGAGCTTGAAATGATGCAATCATCTTCGTTAAGAAGTGCGATGGATATCTTGTCACCATTTCTTGATGTAACCGGGCCGTATGCAAACTGTCCTTTACGGACAATCTTATATGACTTGAAATCTGTACCTACCGTGTTTGCAATCGACGGTATAAACGTCTTGTTTATGCTGACGCCAAGCAACTTCTCGATCTGCAGGTCACGATTTCTCTGATCAACCGGTCTGATGTATTTCCTAAGCGGTTCATAATTGCTCATGCTTTCACCTCATCCTATATATTTCTTATGCGCCAGCTTCACATTACTTTCCTTAACCATTGCGTACTGGAGCGTCGTGTCTATCCTCTGATGCCCAAGCAGATGCTGCAACTGCTCAATGGGCATTCCTTTGTCTATTGCCATCGTGGCAAGTGTCCTACGAAACTTATGCGGATGTACCTTCTGGATGCCCAGCCTGTTTCCGATCTCCCGGAGTCGAACTTCAATGCCGCCGATACTCATCCTGCTGTGCGGAGCATTCAGCGAGACGAAGAGCGCCGGATCTTTATCCTCTCGACCATTCAAGTAGTTCTGTAAATGCATCTTAGTGCGAGCATCGAAGTAAACGATCCGCTCCTTATCGCCTTTACCCAGCACCATGCATTCCCGCTCGGAAAAGTTCACATCCTCGCGGTTCAGCAATACCATCTCGCCGATACGCATACCGGTTGACGCCAGCATATCGATAATGGCCAAGTCTCTGTCCTCGGTGCAGCTATCGCGCATCAACTCAAGCTCCTCATCCGTATAAGTCTCCTTTATTGTCTTGCCCGTTTTGACTTTATGAATGCGTCTGACGGGACTCTTTATAATGTAATCCTCATCTTCCAACCATCCGAAGAACGTGGAGAGGATTCTGCGTATATTGTCAATTGTAACCTTGCTTGACCCGTTTTCCTCCTGATATTCTGCAAGGTATGTCCGAAGATCATCGGTCGTAATATGGTTTACCGCCTTTCCGATCTTCTCCACCATTTTCTCAACAGTGCTGCGATAGTAGGCCAGCGTCTTATCAGACCGTCCTTCTATACGCTTTGCTGACAGGAACAGTTCTATATAGTCAACCTTTTCCTCCTGCATTTCGGTTGATGCCACCACATCGTATCCCTGAAAGCACGCTTTCAGAACTTTGCGAAGCAGTGTCATCTGGCTGTTATCCAGCGTCCTGAGCATTTGCTGCTCGATTTCAGTAATTAATTCTTCTTTCATGTCGTTTCTCCTTATTAATATTCAAGAGAACGACACTCAGCGGCGGTTCTGTTGTTTACCCTCGCCACTGCAGAGGGTTTCTGCTAAATGATAATTTAGCGGCTTGACAACATCTGAACCATTGTGTCTTTTACCTCGTTGAGTTTGGATATTTCGGCTTCGTTGCACTCTATAACATTGAGGAAAGACAAAACTTTGTCGTTAAATGCAGCCAAGGATTCTTTGTTTGGAACAGTCAACTCGTACTCTCCCAACAGAGGGGGATTTGCTTGGGGCTGTGCTGACCCACCCGCATTGGTCTGAACAAACTCAAGAAACTCTGGCGATGTAATTGAGAGACCGAAATAGTATTTGTATTCCTCGTCCAACGGTCTAATCCTAACAAGGAACGAGGCAAAAACGGAATCGGGTATAGTTTTGCCGACCATCTTAGCATAGCCGACAGTTGCACCTGTTCGTGCTACAACCACATCACCCTCGGAAAGCACATATTTCTTATGGTTTTCCTTCGTGATTGGGCAATATGGAACGGCACTCCAATCAATATAACTTTGAGCTATATCAGTGATTCGTAGGAACTTGGGACCGACCGGCTCTGAAGTAGCTGTTTCAGTATATCCATACTGCATAACAGAGTAATCTTTTAGCTTTCCAACTGTGTGAGCGTTCTCTGAGGTAAACTCTTTGAAGTAAGCTCTGAGTTGTTTATCTAAATTATCATTTATCTTCTGTTTTAATGCGATTCTTTCCGAGATTGTCCGGTAGTTCTTTACAATCTCTAATTGTTCTTCATACGATGGAACCGGAAGCTCCACCTTGCACATCTCATCCCAGTCAAGAACCTCCCTGACACTGCCGTGGGATTTGTATCTTGCATACCGGTCAAATTCCGGTCTGCTGAACCAGAGCATAAGATACTCCGGAATCAGCTTGTGCGTATCTATAACTTCAAAAACCGTATATACATTGCTGACAAGGCCTTCATCATAGTCTTCCAACAAAGCAATACCAATCTTATCACCTCGGCGCGAGGTATCTGGAATGTAGGTAAACTGCCCACGCTTAACAACTTTATATTTGGCAAAGTCAGTACCGACGGTATTAGCAATGGAGGGAATGAACATTTTCTGAACCGATACACCCAGAAGGTTTTCTTCCTTTCCCTCTGTGTTCCTAACATCCACCTGTCTGATAAATTCTCCAAGCTGCTTATAATTTGATCTCATAACCCAGCTCCTTAAACACGCCCAGCAAATCCTTCTTCGATTCTTCCTCCTGCTTCAGGAGATCGGTGAGCTCCGTCTGCAGCTGGGACATTTTTGAATCAAAGTCGATGTTTTCGTCACGGTTGACGAACTCAATATATCGGCTCGGAACAAGGGTAAATCCTTTTTCTTTCACCTCATCATAGGAAGCGCTGTAGCAGAATTCCGGGATGTTCTGATAGTTTTCTTCGTACCCCTCCTGCTGCCAAGCGTGGAAGACATCGGCGACCTTCTTTCTATCGTCCTCTGTCAGCTCGATATACTTCTTTTCATACGGACTGCCCATCTGGCGAAGATCCATGAAGAGGATTTCTCTTTCGCGGTTTCTGTACTTCTTCAGTTTGCCGTTCTGTTCCACCGTGCGTGCTTTTTTATTCTTGTTCAGAACCCAAAGCGTCACGCTGATGTCAGTTGTATAGAACAGGTTTCTCGGCAAAATGATAATGGCCTCGACCAGATTGTTTTCTATAAGCCGCTGCCGGATTGAAAACTCGGTACCACTATCAGAAAGAGCTCCGTTCGCCAAGAGGAATCCGGCTGTCCCGTTCTGTGACAGCTTGGATACAATGTTCAAAATCCATCCGTAGTTTGCATTACTTGTAGGCGGAACATCATAGCCTTCCCAACGAGGGTCATCTGTCAGTTCATTTTCTGCACGCCATGCTTTCTGGTTAAACGGCGGATTTGCCATGATAAAATCTGCCTTTAAGTCCTTGTGCTGGTCGTTCATAAAGGTGTCGGCTGCCTGCTCGCCGAGGTTGGCAGCAATGCCACGAATGGCAAGATTCATCTTTGCCAGTTTGTACGTGGTGTTGGTAAGCTCCTGTCCATAAACAGAAACGTTCTTCTTGTTGCCTGCGTGAGCTTCTACGAATCGGATGGACTGAACGAACATACCGCCCGAACCGCAACAAGGGTCATACAGTATCCCGGAGTAGGGTTCCAACATCTCCGCAATCAAGTTTACAATAGATTTCGGCGTGTAAAATTCACCCTTACCTTTGCCCTCTTTCAGAGCAAACTTGCTGAGGAAGTACTCGTAAACACGACCAATGACATCTTGTTCCTTGTCAGCTGTAAGCTCGATGCCGTCAATTACATCAAGCAGAGAAGCAAGCTTGGATGTATCCAAATTCAGCCTTGAATAATAGTTGTCGGGGAGTGCACCCTTCAACTGCTCATTATTTTTCTCAATCGTGTAAAGAGCGGTATCAATCAGCAAAGCAATGTCATTTTGCTTTGCGTGCTGCATGATATAAGACCATCTCGTTTCTTCGGGCAGATAGAACACGTTGTCCTGCGTATAGAACGCTTTCATGTCCACAAACTTTTCATGCCCGGCGGCAATAATCTTTTTACGCTGTTCTTCAAATCTATCGCTTGCATATTTCAAGAATATCAAGCTAAGTACTACGTGCTTATATTCCGATGGTTCAACCGAGCCACGCAGCTTATCAGCCGAACGCCATAAAGCTTCTTCCATGCTGATATTATTTTTACTTCCTGCTTTTGCCATAATCCATTTCTCCGTTTTCGTTATTCGTTTTTCATTCCCACTTTCTGTAATCATCAAAGCTTTTCGATATTGTGCTGTGAATAAACCACAGTGATTTTACATTGGTCGTGGTAGGTTAGTTTCCGTTATCGTGTTTCTTCCGTTCTATTATACCAGATTTCGCAGAAAGAGACAATGGTTCGAGTGAATTTTTTCGCCTATTTCCGAAACATACTGTCATAAATGCTAGACTTTTCGGATTTCATTCTCCGCTGTTCCATTTCGTTTAACACCCGCCACATCTGAACATATTCCACATAATACGCAAAGTCACGTTCTTTCAACGCATTGTGCAGAGCAGATTGCTCTCGTCTGATGTCTTGCACCGATACTTTGCAGTTGTAACCGCACTCTTCAATAATCTGATAATGCTGCCACTCATCCAGCTGATTTGCGTAAATAATCTTTGTATAAACGGAATTCCCAACACGAAAATATTGTTCTATTATGGAATCTTCATCCAGTGGCAGGTTATAAATTCGTTTTCGCTCGAAGCCTTTCTTCCGCAGTAGCACCCGATAGACATAGGACTTTGGGATATTTTCGTATTCATCAATGACTTCTCCCACGTTGTAATAAATTTCACCATAAACAGCATCTAAAAAGTCCCAATATCCGGTTTCACCTTCTCTGCATTTTGCGTACAGGTCTTTGAGGAGTGGTATGTAAATCAGTCGTTCCACCTTTCGAGGCTCCAAATCATATAGCATTTCAAACGCCCCATCCTCTGTCATACGCATGGAGTGGCTATCGAAAAATTGCCGCATATACGGATATTTATCATCGCTGTCTCTGGAAAGATATACCGCACAGAAGTACTCTTGAAAAGAGCGATGGATAAAACAGATTTTTCCATTGTCATGTGTCATAATGCAGAGATTATCTGTAAAATCCGTGAGAAGCTGTTTTCCCGTAAAAGATTTTCCGATTTCTTCTATGCAATCGAGTTGTTCGAAAAAGTCCTCAAATTCTCGGTCTGTCAATTCAAACTTCTCGGCAAAATACGTTCTGGCACAGAATTCCTGCAATACCTTTGAAAATTCCTCCGGAAACATTCCGGTTTCAAATACTCTGTCGAATCCCTCCTTAGCGGCATCGTGCTTGGTTGCAAGCGTATCAAACGCTTCTTCGTAAAACACATGACGCTTAGAAGGGATTTTTGCGTATCGCTCATAGGTCATCAACATAATGGTCAGCAAGAGCGGGTTCTCTACAAAGTCTTGATGCGTTTCGTAAAGTGAATCCTGAATTTCCTGTATAAAACTTTCCTTTAGGCTTGGTCGTTCCGGACGATATTGCACTTTTTGAATCATTGCCACCGCTTGTTTCTGTGTAAATGGAGCAAGGTTGTAAACCGTAAAATTCCGGAACCTCATAAAATTTGAAACTGGTCGAGAGGACATAATGTAGAGATTATCCGGATAGTCATTCGCAAATCGATTGAGTTCTTTGCTAAAATTACTGAATTCCGTGCTTTTAATTTCATCCATGGCATCTAAAAGAATCACACAGTCACCGGCTTCCAGCTTTGTATGGATGTTGGTGACTTTTTTCGTGTTGCTTTCGATGATGTCCATCAACCGCATATTTTTAGAGTCATACTCATTCAGCTGTACAAAAACCGGTATTTTATGATATTTATTGTAATTTTCAATCAGTTCCAGCGTCAAATGCCGCATGAGCATGGATTTTCCCAGACCGCCTGTTCCTTGGATGACCATGTATTTTTTGGGGCTTTCTAATAAGATTTTTGTAGCTTTCTTTCGCTTCCCATCAACATCAAAGATATCGTTTGGTATGTAAAAATTCCGAATGGACTGCGGTTCGTTTTGATGCAACAGTGTTTTTATCCAACTGCATCTGGCAGTCAGCGTTGCAAAATAAGCGTGTAAATCATCCGGAATTGCTGCTGAAGCAAGTGCTTCCACTAAAATTTCATGAAATACATCTGCGATATCATCCGCAAAGGAATCCATGCGAAGTGTAATCTGGTTTTCTGCCATCTTTTGTTGAATCACAAATGCAGCACTTTCACTGCAATGTGCATCGATATCATTTGCAAAGCAAGTAGGCTCTACATATGGCATAATTGATGCCGCAAAAGAGGTAATTTCTCTCTCACCTCTAAAGAACTTTCGTGCCATATCATCTGACAGGTTCGCCGTAGGGTCTCCTGTTTTACAAAAAGTAATGCTGCGAAATAAATCACGAACAAAAGTTGCTTTACCGCCTTTTCCACCCATACCGCAATAAAGAATATTTGCAAATGTTGAAAATGAAATCATAGGGCTGTTCCTCCCAAAAACGATACAAGAATTTTGATGCCGTTGTATCGCCTGTCTCGTTTTTGAAAAAAAGCCCGAAAATACGCCGAAAAAAACGATACAAAAGCCGGAAAGTGCTCTGTCTCGTTTTGTATTTTTTTGTATCGGTGTTTTTTTCTGGATGTGATATACTGTATGCAGGGATAAGAACCAGCACCATGTGAATTCTTTTCCTATTCTAGCATATTTTTATACATTTATCAAGACCTGATTTGCAATAAGGGTCAAGGATACCATGTTCGATTCCAGTTTTCTGGATATCGAAACACATCGTACCCTTCCTTTGTTGCACCCATTTTTGGTCTGGCAAAGCCTGTGTGCGATGAAAGCATACAGGCTTTTTTGTGTCCTTGTCCCTCCTGTAACAGGTGGAAAGGACATGAAAATGGAATACACCTACAAGTTCAATGACGGAACGCAAAACACTGTTTCGGTTAGCGAGACCATCGGCAAGGCTCTGGAGGGACTCGACCGGAAAGCAGAAAATCTGGAGCGGAAAGAACGATATTATCGGCAGCTTTCCATAGACACTCTGAGCTGTGCAGATAAAGGCGAGCTGCTTCCGGCAGATGAAGTTACACCAGAGACTTTGTTGAATCTGAAAATCGAAAACGAACTATTGAAAGAGGCGTTGCTTTCTTTAACGGAAACACAGCGGAGAAGATTACTTTTATACGCTGAAGGCTACTCCTACAGAAAAATTGCTGAGATTGAAAATGTTGGATTTACCAAAATCGCTAAATCTGTAGAAAATGCCAGAGAAAAAATGTTGTGTATATCGCACAAGAGTGGTGCATGATTTTGTGCAATATGTAAAATTTATCTTTTTTAGGGGTACGAAACGCCCTTGAAATCTCCGATATATGAGAGGGCAAAAAGCCCCAACGAAAGGAGTTCCTCACATGAACATCGAATTATCAGAAACCGAGAATCACGGTGTCGCTTTTATGATGCGATACAAGGCAAATGCCGTGAAAGACGAAGAAGCGGCAAAGCTGCTCCGCAAGGCGGCGTACTTGCTTGACCACACCACGGTGTTGTGCTCTTACGCATTGCGACAGAACCGAAAGGAGCAGTCGTGCAAGACCTAACCACCCTCATCCACCTCGCCCTGCAATTCCGCCATGACGAAAAATTTCTACAGGCGGTCTTGCAGGAAATCGAGAAAATCGTCCCACCTATACAGGACAAGCAGTGGACAGTGGATACACTGCTGCAAATTATGAACGAAAGGAATGATACCCCATGACCACATTATTGGATGTCGTTGCAGACTTGGAGAAGCTCGCCAACGACCTCAAGGCAATTCATGGCACAATCTGGGAGAAAGAGCTACAGACCTTTACGCCGATTGGCGAAGAGAAAACATCGCAGGATTCAGCAGATATGACAGCAACTGAACCTACCCCAACACTGGAAGAAGTCCGGGCACTTTCCGCACAGAAATCCCGTGCAGGACTGACCAAAGAAGTAAAAGCCATTATTCAAAAGCATGGCGGAACAAAGCTCTCCGATGTTGCGGAATCGGAGTTTCCGGCGATGCTTGCAGAATTACAGGCTCTGCCGGAGGAAAAGAGGTGATACGATGCCACCAATCAAACACGCCGTTCTCTCTGCCTCATCCGCAGCACGTTGGATGAGGTGTCCGCCATCTGCAAAAATCAATGCAGAGCTGCCGGATGCGTCCACAAGCTACGCACGGGAAGGCACTTGTGCTCATGCTCTGGCTGAAGCGAAAGTGCGAAATTTGTTTCACCTGTACGAGAAAGCTCCAATTTCCATCAAAGCATTGACGGAGAATCTGGACTATTACGACAGCGAGATGGAAGCGTGTACGGATGCCTATGCGGAGTGCGTTTCGGAGCAATTTGAGGAAGCGAAAAAGCTTTGCAGCGACCCGATTCTTTTGGTGGAGCAGCATCTGGATTTTTCAAACTATGTGCCGCAGGGATTCGGCACAGGCGACTGCGTGATTGTTGCCGACAAAATGCTGCAAATCATTGATTTCAAATATGGGCAGACGCTTGTTCAGGCAAAACGAAATCCGCAGATGATGCTGTACGCCCTCGGTGCGTTAGAAGCGTTTGACGGCATTTATGACATCAAAACAATTCGCATGACCATCTTCCAGCCACGCCGTGAAAACATCGCTACAGACGAAATCAGCAAAGAAGAATTGCTCCGCTGGGCAAAGGAAATCCTGCAACCGGCAGCGGCTCTGGCAGCCGAAGGAAAAGGCGATTTTCACGCCGGCGAGCATTGCAAATTCTGTAAGATTAAGTCCACTTGTCGCAAGCGTGCGGAGTATCATTTGTCGCTTGCACGGTACGATTTTGCACCGCCGAACACGCTGGATTCCACAGAGATTTCCGCAATTCTGGAGAAAGCAGCGGAGCTGGTAAGCTGGGCAAATGATGTCAAGGAGTACGCTCTTTCAGCAGCGTTAAGCGGCACAAAGTTTGCCGGATTCAAGCTCGTGGCAGGCAGAAGCAACCGCCGTTACATCGACAAAGATACCTTTGCAAAAGCTGCAGAAACGCAGGGCATCAACCCTTACACGCAGGAAGTTTTATCCATCACAGCCATGGAAAAACGCATCGGAAAAAAGCAGTTTGCGGAGCTGTTTTCCGCCTACGTGGAGAAGCCGGAGGGTGCTCCGGTGCTTGTTCCGGAGTCGGACAAGCGAGAAGAATTATCAACCGCAAGAAACGATTTTATGGAGGAAATGTAAATGAATAACACGAAAGTCATCACAGGAGCAAACACTCGTTGGAGCTACGTTCACGTTTTGGAACCCAATTCTATCAACGGCAGCGATCCGAAGTACAGCGTGTCGCTGATTATTCCAAAGAGCGACAAGAAAACGGTCGCCAAAATCAAGGCTGCCATTCAGGCTGCCTACGATGCCGGACAGGCGAAGCTGAAGGGCAACGGTCGATCTGTTCCACAGCTTTCGGCGATTAAATCGCCGCTGAGAGATGGCGATTTGGAGAGACCGGACGATGCAGCATATGCCAACTCGTATTTCATCAACGCCAACAACAAGAGCAAGCCGGGACTGGTGGATGCAGACTTGCAGCCGATTTTGGACAGCGGCCTGATTTTCAGCGGCGTTTACGGTCGGGCGAGCATCACATTTTACGCCTTCAACAGCAATGGAAATCGTGGCATCGCTTGTGCGTTGAATCATCTGATGTACGTCAAAACCGGTGAGCCGCTGGGCAATTACAGCTCTGCGGAACAGGATTTCTCGGATTTGGATGAAGATGAGGATGAGGATGATTTCTTAAGCTAATTGAAAAAGTGGGAGGGCACTTACAGCGTATGCTGTTGGGTGGGAATTTGAAAGAATGGAAGTGAAACAGATGACAGAAATTCATTTTGATATTGAAACCAAAAGCAGTGTTGACCTTGCCAAGCAAGGGCTGTATAAGTATGTGGAATCGCCGGATTTTGACGTACTGCTGCTTTCTTATGCAATTGATAGCAACGCTGTACAAGCCATTGATTTGGCAAATTGCGAGGTAATCCCGGCATTTCTAATTGATGCAATCACAAATCCAAATGTGCGGAAAATTGCCCATAATGCGTCCTTTGAGCGTGTTTGCATGAGCGTATATCTGCGGAAAAAACGACTGCTTGGTAACGCTGATGGCTGGTACAGTGATGGCAAGTTTTTAACTCCGGTCGGCTGGTACTGCACGATGATTCAGGCTGCGGAAGCCGGACTTCCCATGTCGTTAAAGGCGGTTGGCGAAGCCCTGCATCTCAAGGAACAGAAGCTGTCGGAGGGAAAAGAACTGATTCAATTCTTCTGCGTGCCAAAGAAAGATGGTACTTTTAACAAACCGTCTGATTTTCCGGAACGTTGGGAAACGTTCAAAAACTACAATATTCGAGATGTACAGGTAGAAATGCAGATTTATCAGCAGCTTGCAAAATTACCATTGTCACAATATGAGATGGGACATTACATCACAGACCAGATGATTAACGATTACGGCATCTGCATTGACACACAGCTTGTGCAAAATGCGATTGCGATGAATGCCAAATTTCGGGAACAGGCGTTGCAACGTGCAAAAGAAATTACGGGCTTGGATAACCCAAATTCTCCTCTACAGGTTCTCGGCTGGTTGGAGGAACAGGGTGTGAAATCCGCCTCACTGGACAAAGAAGCGGTCGCTGAATTGCTCCGGACGACAGACGGCAGCGTGAAGGAAATGCTCTTGCTGCGGCAACAGTTATCCAAATCTTCCGTGAAGAAATATGAAGCAATGCAGAAAGTTGCAGCCTCTGATGACAGAGCAAGAGGGCTGATTCAGTTTTATGGTGCGACTAAGACAGGGCGGTTTTCAAGTAAGTTAATTCAGGTGCAGAACTTACCAAGAAATGCTATTTCTGATTTACCGATTGCCAGAGAGCTAGTCAAGGAAGGCAACTACGAAGCCGTGGAGTTACTGTACGACAGCGTACCGGACGTTCTGTCACAACTCATCCGGACAGCGTTTATCCCATCTGAGGGCTGTCGGTTTATCGTGGCGAATTATTCGGCAATTGAGGCGAGAGTGCTGTCATGGTATGCCGGTGAAGAGTGGCGACTTCAGACATTTCGGGATGGTGGAGACATTTACTGTGCGACTGCCGAAAGAATGTTTCACAAGCCTGTCGTGAAACACGGTGTGAACGGAGAATTACGACAAAAAGGCAAGCAATGCGAATTAAGCTGTGGTTACAGTGGCTCCGTTGGAGCGTTGAAGGCAATGGGAGCGTTAAAACTTGGCATGAAGGAAGAAGAATTGAAGCCGCTGGTTGACGCTTGGCGTGCGGCAAATCCAAAAATCGTCCGGCTTTGGTATGAGGTCAACGATGCTGTGATGGATGCGGTTCTGTACAATCGCCCGCAAAAAATCGGGAATTTGCAGTTTTACTGTGCCTACAATCGCCTGTTCATCGTCCTGCCAAGCGGTCGAAAACTCGCCTACTACGCTCCGCAGATGACGACAAACAAATTCGGAAATCCGTCTGTCAGCTATCTTGCCCTGACCGCTGCTCACAAATGGGACAGAGTCGAAAGCTCGCCCGGAAAGTGGGTGGAGAACATCACACAGGCAACCGCAAGAGATTTACTTGCAGAGGCAATGCAACGGATTACAAAACGTGGGTTTCATATCGTCATGCACGTTCACGATGAACTGATTGTGGATGTTCCCAAAGGGCAATCTTCGGTGGAAGAATTATGCAGCATGATGTGTGAAAATCCGGCTTGGGCAGAAGGCTTGCCGCTGAGTGCGGATGGGTTTGAATGTACGTTTTATCAGAAAGAGTGACTCCTCAATTTTGAGCAGTCTCCCATAAAATCAATCAAAAAGCTTCATATGCTATCGTTTGCGATTGTCCGCATATAGCGGACAGAAAGGTAAGGTTTTTATGCAAGAATTCATCAAAATCAACATGACAAACGCACAGCAGCCGACCGTTTCCGGCAGAGAGCTGCATCAGGCTCTGGGAATTGAAACACGCTACAACGACTGGTTTCGCCGGATGTGCGAGTATGGCTTCACTGAAAATGAGGACTTTTACTCAATTTTGAGTAAAACCTCAGACGGCGGCAGACCGTCTGTTGACCATCAGCTCACCATCGACATGGCGAAAGAACTCTGCATGATTCAGCGTACCGACATCGGCAGAAGCATCCGACAGTATTTCATTCGTGTGGAAAAGGAACGACATCAGTACTCGCCGATGTTGCAGGAGCTGATGGCGTTGGAGATGCAGCAAAAATCACTTGCCGCACTGTATTACGGAATCTGGAAAGGAAGTCTTGAAAATGGCAAATAAGTATAACGCTGAGGGCTATTTTAGCCCTGTGGAATATGAAGTATTCACACGTATCGAACGCAGAGAACGACAGAAGCAATATCGACCGCTGGTGTACATCTGCTCGCCTTACTCGCAAGGGTGCATTAACGAAAATATCGAAAACGCAAGACGCTATTCTCGGACAGCGGCTCTTCGAGGATACATTCCGCTTGCTCCGCACTTGCTCTTTCCGCAGTTTCTCGATGACTGCGACAAACAAGAGCGGCAGCTTGCAATCCGCATGAATAACATCCTGCTTGGAAAGTGTCATGAGCTTTGGATTTGCGGAACTGTCGTCTCCAAAGGCATGAAACAGGAAATCCGCCGTGCCGGTGAAAAAGGTATCCCGATTCGCTGGTTTAATGAAGAAATGGAGGAATTAAAATGAGAACGGAATCGCTTACAACCAAAAACAAGTATGGACAGACCGTCACACTGCTGCCGCAGAGTGACACCAAGGGAATGCAGCAGATTGCAGCCATTCTGGAAGAAAACGGGATTTCCTATGAAAAGGAATTCTGTTTCGATGAAACCGGTTTCCGCAGAATGAAATTCGACTTTGCCGTAATGCGTGACGGCAAACCAAAGCTGCTGATTGAATATGACGGCAGAGTGCATTATGAAACGGAATATTTCCGGAATGTCGGCAACCGTCCGGAACGCAATCAGGCACATCTGGTGAAAAGAGCCATTGCCGATTTGCGGAAAAATGAAGTCGCCGCTCATTTCGGTGTACCGCTTCTCCGCATTAGTTATTTTGATGATATCCCAAGAGATCGCATCCTTTTGTGGGTGTATCGCTATGTGGATGGCGGCGAGCTGCACGCCAATGATGAGGTAGCAATGCTGGATTTGCTGGAGACCTACGGTTTTGATTTTCCTTACGTGCCGCCCTCCAAGCCTACCAAAGCCGAACAGAAACGAATCCAAATCATGACAGGAGGAAACGAAAATGCGTGAATTGAAAATTGCTTATGGGAATTCCCGGAATCAGAAAAAATGGTCTAATAAGACTGCATCGTGGGAAGGCTATTTGCTTTCCCGCATCGAAACGCCTACAGTGACAACGGAAAGCACCGCAGAATATGCCAAAATGTCCAAAGCTGAACGAGACCAGATTAAGGACAGAGGCGGCTTTGTGGCAGGCCATTTGCGGGATAATCGCCGTCTGGTAGACCATGTTGTCTGCCGTTCCATGCTGGTGTATGACATGGATTTTATTACTTACGAGTACTTAAAACAGATGTCCTTTCCGGTATGCAGTGCGTGGTACACAACCCACAGCCACACGCCGGAACATCCGAGAGCAAGACTGATTATTCCGCTGTCAAGAGATGTTACGCCGGATGAGTTTGTTGCCGTTGCAAGACTGGAAGCGGAGATTCTGGGAATTCTCACGATGATTGACCCATGCTCATTTCGCTTGAATCAGCTGATGTATTGGCCGACAGTTTCTTCTGACGGAGAGTTTCTCTCCGGACATTGTGACGGTCCGTTACTTGACCCGGATGAGATTCTTTCAGACTTCCCTTATTGGAAAGACCTCTCTCTTTTACCCACCACGCCGAAGGAAAGTATCATACAAAAACAAGTTTCCAAGCAAGCAGACCCTCTGGAGAAAAGTGGTGTTGTCGGTGCATTTAACCGCACCTATTATCCTATCCAAACGGTAATAGAAACGTTCCTGTCGGATGTCTATGCAGCTTCTACGGTTACCGGTCGATATGACTTCATCGCCGGAGAAAGCACTGCCGGTGTTGTGATTTATGAAGATAAATTCGCCTATTCCCACCATGCTACTGACCCGGCATCCGGAAAGCTCTGCAATGCCTTTGACTTGGTGCGGCTGCATAAATTCGGTGATACTCATACGTCTTTTTCAGAAATGACAAGCCTTGCAATTGCCGACCCGAAAGTCAAGATACAGCTGGCAAAGGAAAAACAAAAAGAAGCACAAGCGGATTTTTCAGAGGATTGGCAGGAAGCCTTGGCATACAGCAAAAAAGGCGATTTAATCAACGATATCCGCAATCTCCGCCTGATTCTGGAACACGATGAGAATTTGCAAGGCATTGTTTTTAACCAACTGGCGGACAGCATGGAGATTGTCGGAGAAGTCCCGTGGAATCACCCTGCGAAATTCTGGCGAGATGCAGACGATGCACAGCTCATCTGTTACATCGAGGAGCAGTACGGCACGTTCAGTCAAAGAAATTACCTAAATGCCGTGGCAAAGGTCGCAGACGATCGTTCCTATCACCCCATCAAGGACTATTTCGAGAGCTTGCCGGAATGGGACGGCGTGCCGAGAGCAGAGCTGTATTTTATCGAGTATCTCGGTGCGGAAGACAACGCATATACCCGTGCAGCGACACGAAAACTGCTTTGTGCAGCATATCGGCGGATTTATGAGCCGGGTGTGAAATTTGATTACTGCTTGGTTTTGGTAGGTCCGCAAGGAATCGGAAAATCCACAGCGATTGCAAAACTGGGCATGGAGTGGTACTCCGACTCTCTGGCACTCTCCGATATGAATGACAAGACCGCAGCGGAAAAATTACAGGGCTATTGGATTCTGGAGATTGGTGAGCTTGCCGGAATGCGGAAGGCGGAAACAGATAAAACCAAGGCGTTTCTCTCTCGACAGGACGATAAGTACCGTGCATCATTCGGACGGCGTGTCACGCCGCATCCGAGGCAATGCGTCTTCATTGGAACAACGAATGCAGAGAACGGCTATCTCCGAGATGTCACAGGCAACCGCCGTTTCTGGAACTTGCGTGTCACAGGCGATTGTGAGCGGCACCCGTGGAATATCACGCAGCACGACATCGACCAGCTTTGGGCAGAGGTGAAGACCATCGCTCCGGAAGAACCGCTGTACCTCTCGCATGAGGTGGAAGCTTATGCAAAAAAGGAGCAGAACGCTGCGGTGGAAACCGATGAGCGTGAAGGCTTAGTGGCTGCGTATTTGGAGACGCTCTTGCCGAAAAACTGGGAGGAGATGGATCTCTACGAGAGAAGAACTTACCTGTCGGAAATCTCCGACCCTATGCAGCCGAAAGGCACGGAGAAGCGTCAAACTGTCTCAAACATGGAAATCTGGTGCGAATGCTTCGGGCAATCCAAGGATAGTTTGAAACCCTTTGATAGCTATGCGATTGCTGCGATTATGATGCATTTTGAGGACTGGGAGAAGACAAATCAGCGTGTGACATCCAAGATATATGGCAGACAACGTATCTATCAGAGAAAAGCATAAGAAAAGAAGCTGTCCGCTTGTCCAACACTTGTCCTTGTGGCTGTCCATGGAAAAAATCCCGAAATTACGTGAGATTCAGCACATTGTGACAAGTGGGACAAGATTTCTATATAGAGTATAAAAATATAAGTATAAATAGGTATATATATACTATATAGGGAATTTTTGTGTCAGTTGTCCTGAAAAATCGAAAAAGTGCCGAAATTGCGTGGATTTTCGTGGGACAAGTGTTTGGACAGGGTATCGGACAGGACAGGAGGATGAAATGCAAGAAAACGAAATCGAAAAGAAATTAAAGAATCAGGTGGAAGCGGCACATGGATTGTGTCTCAAGTTTACTTCTCCCGGCAACAATGGCGTGCCTGACCGCATTCTGCTTTTTCCAAATGGACGTATTGCTTTTGTGGAAGTAAAAGCACCGGGCAAAAAACCTCGAAAGCTGCAGCAATACTGGTTGGAAACTTTGGCACGGTTTGGGTTTCCCTGCATGGTGCTGGATCATCCAGAGCAGATAACCAAGGTCATTCAAGAGCTGACAAATCCCAATCATTCGCATGGAGGCGATGAAACATGAGAGAAATTTTCAAAGCACATTCGTACCAAAGGTATGCAGTGGAATACATCAAGCAGCACCCAATTACTGCACTCCTACTCGATATGGGACTTGGCAAAAGCGTGATTACCCTTACCGCCATTCAAGACCTGATATATGATAGCTTTGAAGTATCAAAAGTTTTAATTGTTGCACCACTTCGGGTAGCAAAATCAACATGGTCTGCAGAAATCGAAAAATGGGAGCATCTAAAGCTCCTCAGCTACAGCATAGCCGTTGGCACAGAAGCAGAACGTCTGGCAGCACTGAAAACAGACGCAGACGTGTACATCATCAATCGAGAGAACATTGACTGGCTCGTAACGAAATCCGGTATCCCTTTTGATTTCGATATGTTGGTCATTGATGAACTCTCCAGCTTCAAATCTCACCAATCGAAACGCTTCCGTGCGTTGATGCAAGTGCGTCCCAAAGTGAAACGTGTGGTCGGTTTAACCGGCACGCCAAGCAGTAACGGTCTGATGGATTTATGGGCTGAGTTTCGGTTGCTGGATATGGGACAGCGTTTGGGCAGATTCATCGGGCAATATCGCAGCACCTACTTTACGCCGGAAAAGCAGAACGGCTACGTGGTGTATTCCTACAAGCCACTTCCCGGTGCAGAGGAGCAAATCTACGACAAAATATCCGACATCACCATCTCTATGCAAGCCGCCGAACATCTACAGATGCCGGAGCTAATTTCCACGACATACGAAGTCGAGATGGACGATATGGAGCAAAAGAAATACAGAGAACTGAAGCAAGACCTTGTTTTGCATTTGGAAGATGCTGAAATTACAGCCTTAAACGCAGCATCTCTTTGCGGAAAGCTCTCGCAAATGGCAAATGGTGCAATCTATGATGCCGACAAAAATATCCTTGCATTTCACGACAGGAAGCTGAATGCTCTGGAAGACTTGATTGAAGCTGCCAACGACAAGCCAGTTCTGGTTGCCTATTGGTTTCAACATGATTTGAATCGTATCGAGGAACGGCTGACAAAACTTAAAATCTCACACAGCAGAATCACATCTGCCGACAGCATCAATAGCTGGAACAAGAGAGAAATCGCTGTGGGACTTATTCATCCTGCCTCTGCCGGACACGGGCTGAACCTGCAAGCCGGTGGCAATACGCTCATCTGGTTTGGGCTGACATGGTCGCTGGAACTGTACCAGCAGACCAACGCTCGCCTTTACCGGCAAGGACAGATTTCAAAAACCGTTGTGATACAGCACATCGTCACCAAAGGCACGGTGGACGAGCAAATCCTGCGAGCATTGCAGAGAAAGGAACAGACACAAACCGCACTCTTAACCGCCGTAAAAGCCGAACTGGGAGGTGTTTCATGAAGACTTATAGAATCAATCAAGCAACTCGCCCAGACGAAGAACACCCTTACGAGGAGCTAGCCAGAGCTATTATCATTCAAGCTTGCAACGACTATATGGACGAAAGAGCCGGTCAAGCAACGTTCAGGAAAACGCCTCGCCTCATGGAAGTCCTGCGGTTCTTCTCCTCGGAGTATTTCACGCTGCTAACGGACATCGAACCGGAATATTTGTTGAAAGGTCTGGAGCATCGGATTACAGCTTGGCAAAAGGAGGTTGCGGAATGACGGCAAAAGAATATTTGAGTATGCCAAATATGCTGCGTAAGAAAATTGAATCTGATGAGAGAAATCTTGAAAGCTACAAAGATTTTGCATCGAGCATATCATCTCCGCAGTTTGGAGAAAAATCGCAAGGGACTCATTCTGTTGATGCACCGTTTGTACATTGCATTGATAAAATCGATGAGCTTGAAAAAGAAATCTCTGCCGAAAAGCAAAAGCTTGAGGCTTTAACAATGCAAATATCTGCACAAATCGATATGCTTAACTCCGAAAAAGAACAGCGTGTTTTGCGGTACAAGTACCTGATGTTTATGAGCATACCCAAAATAGCAAGCAAGATGAGCTACACAAAGCGGTGGGTACAGCAACTGCACTCAGATGCACTTGTGAGCTTTGAAAAAACGCACCCCCAATTCACCCCTACTTCACCCCTAGTGCATCTTTAATTCACCCTCTGAATGTGCTATAATATATAATAGCAAAACAGGATAAAAACGAAGCCATGCGGAGAAAATCTGCGTGGCTTTTTTCATACCCGAAAGGAGATTGCTTATGAAACTCGAACGCTTGATTCATGAAATCATCGAACTCGACCGGAGCATCCGCATCGACAGTGATATGCTTTCCTGCGATGAAGCCTACGAAATTTCTCCGGAGTACTGCGACCAGATCGATGCTCACGTAGCATTGATGAACACGCTTTGCCGGAAGCTGGCAAGAAAAGTTGTGAAAGCCTACACCGGATACAAATTGGAGGACTTTAGCGATGCCACTGAAACCGAAAACACCCTGTAAACATCCCAGCTGCCCTGCCCTAGTCGATGCCGGTCAATGCTACTGCGACAAGCACAAATCGCTGCATCCGGAACGCCCCTCTCCGGCAAAGCGTGGCTACAACTCTCGTTGGCGTAAGGTTCGAGCCGCTTATCTCCGCAAGCATCCGCTGTGCGTCAAGTGCCTTGCCAAGGGACGTTACGTGCAAGCGACCGTAGTAGACCACATCGTTCCGCACCGTGGTGACCCTGCACTACTCTGGAACGAGAACAACTTCCAAGCCCTTTGCAAGCCCTGTCACGACAAGAAGACCGGTCTGGAAGACACGCATCCGGTCTATCATTACTAAATTGTGAATGAACCGCATGGCATCCACTGCGGTTCTGTGTTGTGATGCCCTTTTCGTTGACGGGAGGGGGTATATGAATCCTTTGTGTACATTCCATGAATACCGGTGCTGCCCTTCGTGTGCAACTTTGCGAAATCAAACGCCAAAAAATTATTTTTTCAAATGAGGTGAAGCCAATGGCAAAAGACGGTACAAACCGTGGTGGATTCCGAGTCGGTGCAGGTCGGAAACCCAAGGCAATCACAGAAAAAATCGAATCCGGAAATCCCGGCGGCAGACCGCTGACTGTGGTTTCGTTGGATAGTCAGGCTTCGGAGCTGCAAGGCGAAGATATGCCGCCGGTTCGTGAATACATGAAATCGAAACAAAAAGACGGCTCCGTGCTGTATGCAGAAGAAATCTATAACGAAACATGGGAATGGCTGAAGAAATACGGCTGCGAGCATCTGGTTCTACAGGAAATTCTCGAACATTTCTCCATGACTTGTGCAAGATTGATTCACTGCGAAGAAGCAATTTCCGAATACGGCTACCTGATGAAAAAGGCGAACGGTTCTCCGGCGACTTCGCCTTATGTGACGATGAGCCACGAATATCGCAAGCAAGCGAATCAGTTGTATTACCAAATTTATCAGGTAATCAAGGAAAATAGCTCCGTGGAAGTAAATAATTTGACTTCTACCAATGATGTGATGGAGCAGCTTTTACGCTCTAAGCTCTAATACCAAAAAACCGCTGTCACAGGCGGTTTTTTTTATGGGAGGTATCATGAAAGCACGAACTTACAAACCGGAATCGGAAGTCCCATTCTGGAAAGAATTGAAAAAGTCTCGTCCTTATTTGACCAAGCAGCAATACTGCACGTTAAAAGGACAAGCTGTGAAAGGCAAAGTCAGAGACGCTCGAAAGGGCTTGCAGAAAATTTTGTACAGGAGGAATGGATGATGCAGACAACGAAAGATTTTCAACTGATTTCTGTGGAGAAGTTGATTCCATATGTGAACAATGCCAGAACGCATTCCAAGGAACAGATTTTGAAGCTGCGTTCCTCGCTGCGGGAATTTGGATTCATCAATCCGATTTTGATTGACCGCAATTACAACGTTCTGGCAGGACATGGAAGGCTGATGGCTGCTAAAGAAGAAGGTATTTCCGAAGTGCCCTGCGTGTATGTCGACCATCTGACCGAAGCTCAGAAGAAAGCATATGTGCTTGCGGACAATCGCATGGCGTTGGATGCCGGATGGGATGAGGAACTGCTCTCTGTCGAGATGTCGGAGTTGCAGGAGTTGGGCTTTGATTTGGAGCTTACCGGTTTTGATGAGAAGGAAATTGCAGACCTGTTTGCAACAGATGACGAAGCAAAAGAAGATGATTTTGACGTTGATAAAGCATCGGAACTTCCACCATTTGTAGAATCGAACGACATTTGGCTGCTTGGGAGACATCGGCTAATGTGCGGCGATTCCACAAAAGCTGAGGATGTACAGAAGCTGATGGATGGCAAAAAAGCGAATCTCTGCATCACAGACCCGCCGTATGGAATCGCAATCGGAACCGGTGCGGCATACCAAAATGCAAAAACCGACCGCACCATCATGAACGACAATCTGCCGGATGATGAATTTATCGATTTTCTCGTGAAAGCATTTTGCAACATGAAAAACAGTTTAATTCCCGGCGGTGTATTTTACATCTGGTACGCTTCCAGCAAAAGCCTTGTTTTCCTGAAAGCTCTGGAGCAAGCAGAGCTTACCATGCGGCAGAATCTCATCTGGGAAAAAGACCGATTTACCTTGGGACGGCAGGATTATCAGTGGTCATTCGAGCCCTGTATCTACAGTTGGGCAGAAGGTGCAGCCCATAAATTTTTTAACGACCGAAAGCAATCCACTGTGCTTCATTTTGACAGGCCGAAAGCGTCTAAGCTGCACAGCACCATGAAACCGCTTCCGCTGATTGGCTATCAGATGAAAAATTCTTCACAGGAAAATGGCATCGTGTTAGACTTGTTCGGAGGCAGCGGCACAACGCTAATTGCTTCTGAGCAGTTGAACCGTATCTGCCATACAATGGAACTTGACCAGAAATATGCTTCTGCCATCGTCAGACGCTACGTTGCCTTAAAAGGCGGTTCAAATTCAGATGTATTTGTTTTGCGAAACGGCGAAAAGCTGCCTTGCAGTGCGGTGCATGATTTCACTGCGGAGGAGTTGGATATTACAGATGGCAGCGTGGATGATGTGCAGAGAAGTGACCGCAACCCATGAGAATCGACCGCATCTGGGCAATGCCCAATAAATGGACATTTCAGATTCCGCCAATTGCAGCTTTGCTGAAAGAAGAGATGACAGGCGGCATTTGGATTGACCCATTTGCCGGAAAAAGCAGTCCTGCACATATCAAAAATGATTTGAATCCGAAGTGTTCCGCTGCGTATCACATGGATGCTTTGGAATTTTTGAAGCTCTTCGATAACGATTCTGCTGATGGCATTTTGTATGACCCGCCATATTCTCCTCGACAGGTGAGAGAATGTTATGATAATATTGACGGCAATATCAAGTGGGATGGCAAAGTGAATTTCTGGAGTGATACCAAAAATGAAATTGCAAGGATATTAAAGCCAAACGGAAAAGCAATTTGCTTCGGCTGGAACAGCATGGGCATTGGCAAGACAAGAGGATTTGCAATGAATCGTATTCTGCTTGTTCCGCACGGCGGTTCTCGAAATGATACCATTTGCACCGTTGAAATAAAAAGAGGTAATACATGAAACATAATACATTAACCCTCGGCAGTCTTTTTTCAGGCTCCGGAGCATTTGAACTCGCCGGATTGCTGGCAGGAATTCAGCCCATCTGGTCTTCAGAAGTTGCACCGTTTCCGATTCGAGTCACCACAAAACGGATGCCATTTGTAAAGCATTATGGCGATATTTCAAAATTGAATGGGGGTGATCTTGAGGCTGTCGATATTATCACATTCGGCAGTCCTTAGCTTTGTCAAGATTTATCAATTGCCGGAAAACGCACCGGCTTACACGGTTCTCGCTCCGGATTGTTTTTTCACGCAATCCGAATCATCAAAGAAATGAGAGATGCAACAAATGGAAAATATCCAAAATTCGCAGTCATGGAGAATGTCTCAGGAATCCTCTCAAGCTCCGGCGGTGAAGATTTCCGCTGCGTCCTTGAAGCGTTCTGCCGGATTAAAAATGAAACCATTACAATTCCTCGACCTGCGAAATGGACAGGGGCAGGACAGATTTTGGGAGACGATTTTTCCTTTGCATGGAGAATTATCGATGCCCAATACTTCGGAGTCGCCCAGAGACGCAGACGCTTGTTTCTTGTCGCAGATTTTACAGGTGAATGTGCCGGAAAAATATTATTTGAGTCCGAAGGCTTGTCAAGGTATTCTCCGCAGAGCTTCCGAACGTGGCAAGCAGCTGCCGGATATTTTGCGGATAGCGTTGGAACGTCAAGCTCATATTGTTTGATGGATCAAGGTGGCATTCGCATGGACGTTTCGCTGAATAAAACCGGAACACTCCGTGCTCAGGCAAATCATCCGCCTTGCGTTTTGGCGGAAGATGTACCAAAAACACTGAAGATTCGCTGCGGTCATGGGAACGGCGGTCGAGGTGCTTTGATTCAAGAAAACATTTCCGCTACGCTCGCCACCAACAACGACCAGACGCTGTTCGTCCCGAAAGCCTACGGTGTATGTGCCAGGCATAGCAACTCCATGCTGTCGGATAATCCGAATAGCGGGTTTTACGAAGCTCAGACTTCCCGAACTATCGACACATCCAATCAGTCACCGGATAAGAATCAAGGTGGCATAATTGTGCTGGAAGGCAATGGAAGCAGACCTTCTCATCGAGGTGACGGATACAAAGAATCCGAAACTATGTATACGTTAAATACCGTAGAAACGCACGCTATTTGCACCGAATATCTGGTTCGCCGACTGACTCCGCAGGAATGTGCTTTGTTGCAAGGTCTGCCGCCTTGGTGGTGCGAAAATTTGGAAATGGACAAGCCTACTGAAGACGAAATTACATACTGGCAAAGCGTCTGGAACGAATGGAACGCTTTGAACGGCAAACAGCCGAAGTCCCGAAATCAGGTCGTGAAATGGCTGCAAAATCCGCATTCTGATGCTGCGGAATACATGATGTACGGCAACGCCATCTGCATGAGCTGCGGATTTTTCGTCCTCTCCGGCATCGCCTATTTTGCAGAAAATCCGGACGTGTAAAAAGCACAAATCCAACCTCTAAAACCGCCGAATTTTCGGTAGGTTTAGCCGCTTGCATTGTGAGAAAAACTGACCTGCAAATAAAAGTCAAGAGATAAAATGAAAGTTTCACAAAATTTTCACAA
>ENA-OURZ01000487-OURZ01000487.1-human-gut-metagenome-genome-assembly--contig:-NODE-487-length-54103-cov-7.458296_pt1 | contig 54103 bp, 43 predicted proteins | sample MGYA00242073_ERZ509195 | MGnify/ENA primary metagenome ERZ509195 (study PRJEB26280, sample SAMEA2338837) | human gut metagenome | biome: human gut; feature: human-associated habitat; material: faeces... | reverse complement strand
ATACGGCGCTTTTTTGTTACCCGGAAGCGACAAACAGCGGCAAGCAGCAAACGGCGGTAAGGATACCGCCGCCGTTTTGAAAGCCGCTCATATCGAAAGAAAGCGCCCGAAATCGCCCCGAAAACATACAGTGGGATACGGTTTCGGGCGTTTTTGCGTTTCGGGAGCAAATCGGCAAATAGGCAGCGATAAGGAGGTGGACGCTATGCCCAGTATGCCGAAATACCTCAAGCAAGAATGGGCATTCTTTCTTGACGAGCGTGGACGGAAGAAATACAACGAGCTTTGCAGAAAATGCGAAAGGAACTGCAAGCAGAGCTTCCGTGCCATCGTTATTCAATGCCCGCACTATCAATCAAAAAGGAGAATCAAAGAATGACCGACAATCAAATTATTTCAAACGCAAAGCTGGAAATCATTAAGGCAAGCGACATTACGCCGAAGGAAGTGCGCTGGCTGTGGTATCCCTATATCCCCTTCGGCAAGGTCACACTGCTGCAAGGCGACCCCGGAGATGGCAAGAGTAAGCTGATGCTTTCTCTTGCCGCTTTGCTTTCCAAGGGAGAGCCGCTTCCCTTTGCAGACGAGGAGGGACATACCGAGCCGATGACCGTCATCTATCAGACCACCGAGGACGACGCAGACGATACCGTTGTGCCGAGATTTAATTCGGCAGGCGGCGACGGCGACCGACTCATCTTCATCAAGGAGGACGAAAAGAGCCTGACCTTCGGAGATGACCGTATCCGTGAAGCGGTGGAACGGTGCAATGCAAAGCTGCTTATTCTTGACCCGATGAGTTCGTATATCGGCGGCGAGTGTTCGATGAACAACGCCAACGAAACGAGAGCCGAGTTTAACCACCTGATTGCCGTTGCCAAGGACACCGGCTGCGCCATCGTTATCATCGCCCATATGAACAAGGCGAAGGACACAAGCCCCCTCTACCGTACCAACGGCTCTATCGACATTGCCGGTGCAGCGAGGAGCATTCTTGCTGTCACACGCACGGCAAATAAGCAGAATCCTGCCGAGCGTTATCTGGTGCAGGTCAAGAGCAATCTTGCACCGATGGGCTCCGCTATTCTCTTTGAGGTGGCCGACAAGGGCGTGAACTTTCTTGATGAGCTGGAGCTGAGTGCGGAGGACGCTTTCTCTGCTTCTGCACCGAGGATGGGCAGACCGAATGTCCGTGAGGAAGCGGCAACGGATTTTATCCGTTCCCTGCTGGCGGGCGGCAGACGGCTGGCTTCCGATTGCGAAGCAAAACTTGAAGCCGCAGGCTTCAAGAAATCAACCTACAAGAAGTCCAAGAAGAAAGCCGGAGTCCGCTCTGTGAAGGACGGCTTTCTTTGGTACTGGACTTTGCCGGAGGTTGATAAACCGATTGAGAGTGGGCAGGAAGTTCCGGGCGAGGACGACCTGCCTATTTGATTGAGGTTTTGAGGGAGGTCAAGGGAGGAAAGCCCTTGCCCACGACATCTTTGCAGCGAAGCTGAAAGTGTCATAGTGGGTTACGCACTTTGAAAAAGTTGCGTAACCCGCACCCCCTCCCTTTCCGCTGACTGGAGGTGATGAGAATGGCGGAAGGAAATTGGAGCGTTATCCGAGTGGAGAAAATCTCCGCAGAGGGAGCGCAGAAAACCGAGCGACACAACGAGCGCAAGAACGAAAGCTACGCAAATCTCAATGTAGACACCGAGCAAATTGCCCGCAATGTTCACTTCAAGGACACGGGCGGTTTGACCTACAACGAGTATTTCGGACGGCTCATTGACGAGGGCAAAATTTCCACAAGAGGACAGAAAGCCGGTGCAACCATTTTTAATGAGTTGGTCATTGATGTGAACACAAGGTACTTTGAGGAGCACGGTGGATACGAATACGCCAAGCAGTTCTACGAGGAAGCCTACCGTTTCGGCTGTGAGATTTACAGCAAGGAGAACATCGTGTCGGCGGTTATGCACGCCGATGAAATCAACAAGGCGGTGTCCGAAGAACTGGGCAAGCCGGTCTACCACTACCACCTGCACATTGTGGCGATCCCTACCGTCCAAAAAGAAATCCTGTGGTCGAAACGCTGCAAGGACGAAGCCCTGAGAGGAACGGTCAAGGAGGTCATCAACCAAGTTTCCCACTCGAAGAAATGGAAGAACACGGTCCCTCTGCTGGACGAAAACGGGCAGCAGGTTATCAGCAAATACGGAAAGCCGATGTTCCGCAAGTCCTACTCCGTTCTGCAAGACAAGCTGTTTGAGCATATGACCGAAGCGGGTTTCACCGGCTTTGAGCGTGGCGTATTGGGCAGCACAGCGGAGAATTTGAGCAGCCTGGATTATCAAATTCAGAAGGACAAAGAACGACTTGCCCACATTCAGGAACGCATTGAAGCCGAGCAGGTGCGCTATGAACCTGCTCACGAAGTCCGCAAGACAATGGCAGAGATTGAGGGAATGGGACAGAAAACCATCACCGGCAAGATTGCCGTTTCTAAGGACGATTACCAGCAGCTCACGGCACTTGCAAAGGAAGGTATCACAAGCCGCAGCGAAATCCAAGATTTGAAAAGCAGCGTTTCCTACTATCAAAGACAGTATTTCAATGCGTCCTCTGCCGTGGAACGATTGCAGGAACGGTATGACCGGCTCAAAGAAAAATGCCAGCCGTTTTTGCAGGCAATGGAGCATTTCCCTCAGCTTGTCAAGGTCTTTGTTGACAAGGTAAAGGAGCTTTTTACGGTAAAGGAAGCGCAGGAGCGCAAAGAACGGGAGGACAGAGCAGCCACCCGAAAAGAACAAAACAAGCACCGTCGGAGCAGAAACGATTGGGAAAGATAATCCCTTCGACTACTGTCCCGACTTTTTAACTTCTTCAACACTTGAATTACGGAGGTAAAAACACAATGAAAGAAATCACAAGCACGATCACAAAGCCGCTTGCCGTTCTCGAAGAGAATGACAGAGGGTATACCAAAGAAGCAAACTTCGTTTCGTGGAACGGCAATGCCGCCAAGCTGGACATCCGAGAGTGGCATCCGAACCACGAACGCTGCGGCAAGGGTATCACACTCACGGAGGACGAGGGCAGAAATCTTTACACAACACTCAAGGCAATCTATGAAAAGGAATAATCCTTTTTCGGCTGGTAACGGGGCGTTCGGAAACGGACGCCCCTATTTTTACGGAGGGAGGTGATGACCGTGGAGAATATGAAAACCGGCTTTGTGGAAAGAATCGGCGGCACGATTTTCGTTGTCAACGCAATGCCCGCAGAGAACGCAAAGCATACGCAGGAGGAGCTTGTAAAGGCTCTGATTGCAAAAGAAGCAATGGCTCTAAACGCCGATGTAGCCTGAAAAGACTCTACGCACAGCCTTTAATTGTGAACAATTTGAAAAAATTGTCCTAAACCACTTGACGGAAAGGTGAAAATGTCCGCGATACGGGCAATCTCCTAAAAGCAAAGGGCTATGACATTAAGGTGCTTGACCTCATCAATATGGATAAGAGCTATTGCTACAATCCGTTCGTTTATCTTCACTCGGATAATGATATTCAAAAGCTCGTGACAAACATCTTTAAGAACACAACGCCCAAAGGAAGTCAGAGCCAAGATCCGTTTTGGGATCAGGCGGCGATGATGCTTTTATTAGCACTTGTATTTTTCCTTCACTACGAAGCACCGCCCGAGGAACAGAATTTCCCTATGGTTATGGAAATGATTCGCTCGGGGGAAGTCAAAGAGGACGACGATGGATTTATGTCACCGCTTGACCGATTGTTTGCTCGTCTTGCAGACCGAACACCCGATCATATCGCCCTTAAATATTATCGCAATTATCGGTCGGGTTCGGGTAAAACTCTGAAATCCATTCAGATAACCCTTGTGGCCCGACTGGAAAAATTCAACCTCGACAGCCTTGCCGCTATTACTCAATCGGATGAAATGGAGCTTGACAGGCTCGGCGAGAAGAAAACCGCTATCTATGCGGTTATTCCCGACAACGACTCAAGCTACAATTTCATAGTCGGTATGCTATACACCCAGCTTTTCCAACAGCTCTATTACAGTGCCGATGTAAAACACGGCGGCAGGCTTCCGGTCCATGTGCATTGTGTCATGGATGAGTTTGCGAATGGGACACAGTTATATAGATGACTATAACGAATAAGGGAGCCAAGGAAGGATGTAAGAATGCAGAATGTGTCGTTGTGGATTTGCGATTCGGTAATCTTGAATTTATAAGTAGAAAAAGTCATAAAGTCGTGGTATAATATTCTTTAACAAGTACGACAAATCAAAATTGTTTATAATATATGGGAGATAAAAATGGATTTTGACTTAGGTCACACGATAAGTTCGTTAGCAAAGTTAGCATTAAGAACAAAGCGAAATATAGATAAGCAATCCAATGAAGACAAAAAAATAAAGCTTTATCAATTATGGACTGATCGTACTTATCGAGCATTTGAAACTAAAGAAAAGACTGGCTACAAAGCATTTATGTTTAGAGGTCAGCCAATAGAAAATTGGGAAAGTGTCGAATTGCATCCAAGTAACCATAACACAGAAACAGGCAAGGAAATTGGAGATGTATATTCTATTGATGTAAGTTCCGTTGTTGTAAACGAGAAATGTTTTAATGTGATCAGTTCACACCTTCAGGGGAACGTTCAAATTTTACCGGCACAAAGCGAATCTCAACGCCTTTATGTACTTAATGTAACGACAATAATTGATTGCTTAGATCGAGAAAACTCGAAGTTAAAACTGTTCCAAAGTTCCGGCAGAATTATGCGGGTTGAAGAGTATGCTTTTCATAGAGAACTTCTTGATAATGTGTTTATTTTCAAGATCCCGGAAGAATTACATACTCACCCCTATGTCACAGAGGATTTTAAGAAGCTAATCGAGCAAAACAACATCAAAGGATTCAAGTTTGTCCCAGTTTGGGAAGAAAAATGAAAAGACAGTAAAAGAGCTTGAATTGACGCATGACAAGTAAGGTTTTTAGAGAAAATTATGGTATGCATTTTACAAATCCATCTGTCGGCGATGTAATACCCTTTACTCATCCAATCACCGGAACAGAACATAAACTAACCGTACAGGATTTCGAGTTATAAGAACTTTCCGCCAGAGGCAGTTGAGTGGATGATGTTGTTCAGAGAAAAGCTGATGAAAGACATAGAAATTTAATAATTAATATGATAGTTGAATCATTGGGGGTAAGTCGTCAGGCTGTTTCTAAATGGGAAAGCGATGCCTCTGATTTGAGCACGACACACTTAATCGTGTTATCGAAATTGTTTGGTGCAAGTACCGAGGAATTATTGAAAAGAACGCAATAACTTCCAGTTTGCCGTATTCAACAACTGCGTCCGTCTCACACATTCGCACACATCCCTCCTATCGGGTACAATGTACCTGAAACGGAGGGATTTTTATGGAACTGGAAAAACACATCACAGACGAAAAGACGGGTATCAGCTATACGCTCTGCGGGGACTACTACCTCCCCGACCTGAAGCTGCCCGAAGAAAAGAGTTATGACTTGGGACGCTTTGGCAGAGCAAAGCTCCGGCATTTGCGGAAATGCCACAGGGTGCTGCTGACGAGCCTGCGGACAAGCGGAACGCTGAATGAGTACCTGCACAGCGTGGACGAGGACTGCGAGGCGCTCTATTTTCGGCTGGTTAAGCAGTACGCAGAGCGTGAGGGCGTGACCGAGCAGCTCAAGGCCGAGGATATGATGCAGTGGGTCGGGCGGATGAACAATATCCGCAGCCGTGTGGAGGAGGTCGTGATGAGGGAGTATGTCTATGAAGAAGATAAAAATCAAGGTAAATGATTTCGAGCTGCGGCTTATCATCCGTGCGCTGGTGGAATGGCGCAACGCTCTGCTGGCAGAGGATAAACCCACGGAGGACTTGGACGAGCTGCTTTTGAGCCTGTGCAGGTAGCGACAACTGAATAACATAGCGGACTGCACCTGTTTTCAGCAATGGAAATGGGTGCTTTTTTTGCGCCCGAAAACAGGCGCTTTCCCTGAAACCGGCAAGGCGGTATCTGCATACCCCCCTGCTTTTGAAAACGCCGCACAGCAAAGAAAATGGGCGAAAATCGCCCCGAAACAATGCCAAAATGAATGCCTGACGGAAACGCTGGGCGTTTTGCTTTTCAAAGCGGAAATACATACCCACGCCCTGCGGCTTGGGTGAAAAATGAAAGGAGGCGGCAAATGTGCCACGAATGAGCAAGAAGCGGAAACAGGAATGGGCGCTGTTTCTGAACGAACGAAACCGGATCACCTACAACGAGCTATGCCGGAAGTGTCAGCACTTATGCAAGCAGAGCTTCCGAGTATTGGTGATCGATTGCCCGCATTTTTTGAGAAAGGAGAGAAAACGAAAATGAAGCTGGAGCTTATCAAGGCAAGTGATGTGGAGATCAAGGAGGTGGAATGGCTGTGGTATCCGTATATCCCCTACGGCAAGGTAACGGTCTTGCAGGGCGATTCCGGCGATGGGAAAAGCACCTTTGTGCTGAACCTCGCCGCAATGCTCAGCCGGGGCGAGCCGATGCCGTTCACGGATGGCAGCGGTCAGGAGCCAGTCAATATCATCTACCAGTCCTCTGAGGACGATGCAGACGATACCATCGTGCCCCGCTTTGTCAAGGCAGGAGGCGACCCGAACAGACTGATCTTCATCAGCGAGAAGGAAAAATACCTGAGCTTTTCCGACGAGCGTCTGCTGGAGGCTGTCCGCAAAACAAATGCCAAGCTCATCGTCCTTGACCCTCTGTCAGCATATATCGGAGAGGAAACGAGGATCAACACGGCAAACGAGATACGGCGGCAGTTCCGTCCGCTCATTGAGCTTGCCAAGGAGCAGCGGTGTGCTATTCTCATCGTTCACCATATGAACAAGGCCATCGGTCAGAAAGCCATCAACCGCAGCGTCGGTTCGGTGGACATCATTGCCGCCGCAAGAAGCGCCCTGCTCATCGGGCGTACCGACAAGGACAGACCCGATGAGCGGATACTGGCGCAGGTCAAGAGCAACCTTGCGCCGACGGGAAATGCCATCGTCTTTTCGGTAAGTGACGGCAAGGTCGAATGGCTGGAGGAAACCGCCAAGACCGCCGATGAAGTCCTCGGCAATGTGTTTGCTGCTGTCGGCAGACCCGACACGCAAATGCAGCAGGCAAAGGACATTCTGTCTCAGCTTCTCGCTGACGGGCCGAAAGCACAGCGGGAGGTCATCGACCGGATGCTGCTTGCCGGTGTCAGCGAGAGTACGGCAAAGAAAGCCAAGGCGCTCCTTGCGATACAGTCGGTGAAGCAGGGAGCGCAGTGGTTTTGGTCTTTGCCGTGCGGCGGGGATGGTGCGAAAAGGGGCTGTGCCGGAGAGTAGGCACAGACCTTTATCACGCCAAAGCGCCGCTTTAGGGGGTCAAGGGGGAACGCCTTGCCCACCACCTTGTTTGCAAGGTGTAGTGGGTTACACAACAAGCTCGCCGGAAGGAAAAATCAGAGATTTTTCCGGTGCGTCGGCAGTTGTGCTGCGAGCCGCCTGAAAGCGAGCAGCACACACTGACGGCGGATGGCGGTTTGGTTTGTGAGCGAGGCAGCGAACAAAGCAAAACGGCATCTTCACAAGGCAGCTTGCTGTGTACTGACGCACCTCCGTCCCCCGCCAATCCCCGATAGAAGAACCACCCGAAAAAGGAAGGTCGGGATGCCGCAACGATACATTGTGCATTCTTACATCCTTCCTTGGAAACAGAAGAAAGGAGATTTTCACCGTGGCAAATTATGCGATTATGCGCATTGAAAAGCGCAAGCTCGGCTCGGTTGGCAGAATAGGCAATCACCACGAGCGACTGAAAGCCGAGTACAAAAGTAACCCCGACATAGACCCGTCGAGGACATATCAGAACTATCACATCGTTGAGCCGCCATCAAAATACCGCAAGGCGGTCTTGGCCAGGATCGAGGCTGTCGGCGCAAAGCGCCGGAAGGACAGCGTGGTTATGCAGGACTGCTTCGTGGGCGGCACACCGGACTGGCTGAAAGGAAAAACCGTTGAGGAGCAGAGGGAATATTTCGATTATGCCTACCGCTTCTTTGAGGACAGCTTCGGAAAAGAGAATATCATTTCGGCTGTGGTGCATTTGGATGAGGCAACTCCCCATATGCACCTTTGCTTTGTCCCCATCACGAAAAAAGGCAGACTGTCCTCCAAGGAGATCATCGGCGGGCCGAAGGGACTGGTGAATTGGCAGGACAAATTCTATGCGTATATGCACGAAAAGTACCCCGACATCACCAGAGGAACACCGGCAAGGCTCACGCACCGAAAGCATATCCCGCCCTTTATGTTCAAGGTCGCCGGTGAGCTTTACGACCATTACGGCGAGATCTGCGGTGCGATCAACGACATCGGGCTGCTGAACAACGCCAAGAAGAAGGACGCTGCCATTGCCCTTATTGGCAGGTATGCGCCGGAAATGGCGCAGCTCAAGGTACAGCTTCAAAGCACCGATAAGCATATCGCCTATTTGGAGCGTGAGCTGGACAGCGAGCGTGACATTGTTTCCGGCTACCGCAGCAGGAACTACGCACAGGGGCAGGAGCTGAAGGAGGCCAACCGCAAAATATATGAGCTGAATCAAAAGCAGCGGGAGCTTGAACGGATGATCTCGAAGATACCGCCCGAAGTGTTGCAGCAGTTGGCGCAGCAGGAAAAGGAAGCGAGAAAACGAAAAGCGAAAGGATGGGAAAGATAATGGATATGACAACGATTCGGCTCTCTGACTGCGTTCCCTTTGCGGATAACCCTTTTCGGGTGCAGGACGATACCGCAATGGAAATGCTGACCGAGAGCATAAAGGAAAGCGGCATTCTGATACCGATCGTCGTCCGTCCGATGGGAGAGAAATATGAGATCCTGTCAGGACACAGACGGGTCTATGCCGCTCACAAGGCAGGGCTTGAAGCCGTCCCCGCCATCGTTCGTGAGCTGACACGGGAGGAAGCGGTCATTTTTATGGTAGACGCCAACCTCCAGCGAGAGGGACTTCTGCCCTCCGAAAAGGGCTTTGCCTACAGGATGAAGCTGGAAGCAATGAAGCACCAAGGGAAAACTTCTGCCCAACTTGGGCAGAAGCAGACCTCCGTGCAGCAGGTAGCCGATTCCGCTTCGGACAGCCGCACACAGGTGCAGCGATATATCCGCCTGACCTATTTGGAAAAGCCGCTTTTGGATATGGTGGATGAGCGGCGCATTGCCCTAACTCCGGCTGTGGAGCTTTCCTATTTACTGCCCGAAGAACAGCGGGAGCTGCTGGAAACCATTGAAAGCGAGGACTGTACCCCCTCTCTTTCTCAGGCGGTCAGGCTGCGGAAACTGAGCGGTGACGGCTTGCTGACGATGGACAGGATATTTGAAATTATGACCGAAGTCAAGGGCAATCAGGTGGAGATGTTGAAGATACCGACGGACAGAGTGCGGCGGTACTTCAAGCCGGAAACTACCTACCGGCAGATGGAAGAATATATCGTCAAGGCATTGGAGCATTACGCTCTGTACCTGAAACGACAGAGAAACAGGGACAGCCGATGACGGCTGTTTTTTTACGCAAAGGAGGCGCAGATAATGAGAAAAAGCAACCGACCGCTGATCGATATTCAGCGTATCCCCGTAGGGGAAAAACCGTTGGAGGAGCTTGCGGCAGAGGTTTACGGCTGGATCTTTGATAACAGGAGCAGAGCGAAGTCATCTGCCGACACATTCGTAAATCCCGAAAACCCGCATTACAATGACGGTATCAAGATGATTTCAGGAGGAAACAAGGATGACACAGCAGCTTAAAACAACAGCCCTGTATTGCAGGCTGTCAAAGGACGATGAGCGGCAGGGCGAGAGCCTTTCCATTGAAACGCAAAAGTCGATGCTCGTCCGCTATGCACAGGAAAACGGGCTTTTGCCCTATGAAATTTATGTGGATGACGGATATTCGGGGCTGAATTTTGAACGGCCGAGCTTTCAGCGGATGATCGATGATGTGGCTGTCGGTAAGATCGGCGTGGTCGTGGTCAAGGACCTGAGCCGTTTCGGGCGTGACCATATCGTTGTCGGGCAGTATCAGGAGATTTACTTCCCGTCCAAGAAGGTGCGGTTTATCGCTCTGAACGATGGCATTGATACCGTCAACAGCCACACGACCGATTATGCGGCGCTGAAAAATGTCATCAACGAGTTTTACAGCCGAGATACTTCAAGGAAGATCAAGGCAGCCTTTCGTGCGAGGGCAAAGGATGGCAAGTATCACGCCAAAGCCGCACCGTTCGGGTATCTCAAAGACCCGAATGACCATAACCACCTGATCCCCGACCCCGAAACCGCACCGATCGTAGCGAAGATCTATGACCTTGTGCTCAAGGGCTGGGGCAATTACCGCATTCGGGACTATCTGCGGGAAACCAAGGTGCCGGTGCCGTCGTGGTATCAGCACATCCGAGGGGTCGAGGACAAGTTCCATATGTTCCCCGATGAGGACTCCAAGTATATCTGGCGACCGGACACGCTCCGGCTGCTGATCCGCAACCGTGTGTACTGCGGGGACTGTGTTCTCTGCAAGTCGGACACGATCTTCAAGACCAAGCAGCACTTCAAAACGGATGAAAAGGAGTGGATCACGGTGGAAAACACACACGAGGCCATCGTTTCCAGAGAGATTTGGGAACGGGCGAACGAGCTGATCGCCGTCAAGCGCAGAGAATACCGAAAGGCGCTGACCGGTGATTTGAATATCTTTTCGGGACTGCTCAAATGCGCAGACTGTGGCAAGGCACTCAGCCGCAGAAAATACGGCTCAAACAGCGGGCATATGATCTATGTCTGCGGAACTTATGCCACCTATGGCAGTCACAAATGCACCCAGCACAAGATTTTTGAGGAAGATCTGACGGCGGCAATGCTGGCGGATATTCAGGAGCTGTTTTCTGCCGTGACTAAGAACAAAGCACGACTTATCGACCTGCTGATAAAGGGTAAGGCAAAGAGCGAGGGCAAAACGCTGACCACCAAGGAAACGCAATACAAGCGGGTCTGCAAGCGGCTGGAGGATGTAAACCGGCTGATAGACAAGCTCTATGAGGACAGCATCTCCGGCAAGGTTAACGAAACCAACTTTGTCCGTCTGCTGGGCAAATATCAGCAGGAGCAGGAAAGCATCCTTGCCGAAAAGGAAAAGCTGCAAGGCGAGACCGCCGCTGTTCGGGAAATTCGTTCGGATGCAGAGCATTTCGCAGACCTTTTGGAGCGGTACGGCGATATATCCGAGCTGACGCCGGAGATCCTCAATATGTTGGTGGAGAAAATCGTGGTCTATGAGCCGAGAGCCGTGGACGGTGTAATGCGCCAGCAGCTTGATGTGTACTACCGCTATATCGGGGTGATCAAGCTGGTGGACTACGGCTCGACCACCTATTACAAGCACGGGGAGGTGATGAACGCCGCAAAGAAGCGGGAAAAAGTCAAAATGGAAAAGCGGATCGCCGCCGTCAAGGAGGAGGTGCAGAATGACGAGCCTGTGTCCGCTTAATTTCTTCTCAGCCGGTAAAGTGCTGCTCTCATCGGGCGGCACTTTTCTTTTGCCCCGATGTCATCTTTATGGGGGTGTCACTAACGTCGCGCTCCCCGATGAATTTGATAAGCTGCTCTCCACAATGCGAAGCCGAGAGATTTCTGTCAGCATTATCATTCAGAACCTGGCACAGCTTAAAAAACTCTTTGAAAAAGAATGGGAGTCGATAGTCGGCAACTGCGACGAGTTTTTGTATCTGGGCGGAAACGAGCAATCAACGCACGAATATGTTTCCAAGCTGCTCGGTAAAGAAACCATTGATATGAACACCTACGGGCAATCCAAAGGTCGTAACGGAAACTATTCGACAAATTGGCAGATAACCGGACGCGAGCTTATGACGCCCGATGAGGTTCGTATGATGGATAACAAATACGCTCTGCTCTTTATTCGAGGTGAGCGACCGATTATGGATTTGAAGTACGATATTTTGAAGCACCCGAATATTAAACTCTCGGCGGACGGCGGCGCAGAGCCTTATGAACACGCCCGACCGAATTACAGCATCGGCAGTATCAGCTTTGACAGTTCTGTTCTTAAAATGGAGCCGTTTGAGCTTACCGATGAGGTCGGCGATTTCGCTATTCTCACCGAGGAAGAAATTGAGGAAATCTTAAAAAATGAAAAATTGGAGGAAGAAAACTATGAAGAAATCAGTTCTCAAAAAGCACACCGCTAAGCTCCCGATGACGGGAAAAGTCAGAAAGGGCTTAGGTATCTACTGTGCAATCGTTCTTGCGCTTGCGCTTATGTTCACTATGTCTCTTACGGCATTTGCGGCAAATGATGATCCGCTTACCGTAGTCAACAACTTGTCCGATTTCATTTTCGGACTTATCCGAGCTATCGGTCTTATTATGCTCGGTTTCGGTATCGTGCAGGTCGGACTTTCCCTTAAGTCTCACGATCCGTCACAGCGTGCCAATGGATTCTTGACTGTTGCGGGCGGTATTGTTATTACCTTCGCGAAGGAAATCTTGAATCTTATTACGGGCTAAAAAGGAGGACGCACATGGAAAAATGCGAGTGCTATATCCACTCTCTGAAACAGGGAGAAACCAATGTACTCGGTGAGGCGACGATTATCGAACACATCGGAGATAACGATTATCTTGCCGAGTATAACGGCGTGAAATGCCACGCTATATACAACCCCTTTGCCGGGCGTTACTTCGTTGATGATGTGTACGGAGTAATCCGCAATTCGCCCGACCGGGACAGCAGATAAATAAGATACGGCGCACGTGGCAGGTCGCAAACGGCCTGCCCCCTATTTGTCGGAAAGGAGGAATGAATGTGAGCGATAATTGGGTAGTTCAAAACTTACAGAACGCACTTGATACCTGGAACGGAAAGCTTGCGGAAATATGGACTTTGCTCACCCAATCGCCCGAAACCTTCAAGGGCGGCGCAATATGGCAGGTAATCCTGTCTATTCACGGAGCATTGCAGGCTATCGGATACGCCTTGCTTGTGCTGTTTTTTGTTGTCGGAATAATCAAGACCTGCGGCAGCTTTACCGAAGTGAAAAAGCCTGAACACGTCTTAAAACTGTTTGTCCGTTTTGCGCTTGCAAAAGGCGTAATCACTTACGGTCTTGAACTGTTGCTTAAACTGATGATGATCGTGCAGGGCGTTATTTCAAAAATAATGGTGGCGTCCGGAATTGCAAGCAGCTCCGGAGCAACACTGCCGCAAACAATTATTGACGCAGTCGAAAACTGCGGATTTTGGGAGTCGATACCGCTATGGGCAGTGACTCTGATCGGCGGATTGTTCATTACGGTGCTGTCATTCATAATGATCATGAGCGTATACGGACGCTTTTTCAAAATCTATATGTACTCGGCAATCGCGCCGATTCCGTTGTCTACCTTTGCTGGACAGCCTACCGAGAATGTCGGAAAGACATTTTTGAAAAGCTACTGTGCGGTGCTTCTTGAAGGGGCTATTATCGTACTTGCCTGTATCATATTTTCCGTGTTTGCTTCAAGTCCGCCCACAGTCGATACTTCGGCAGCGGCGGTGACGCAGGTGTGGAGCTATGTCGGGGAACTCATTTTTAATATGCTGGTACTCGTCGGATCTGTAAAGATGGCAGACCGCATTGTGCGCGAAATGATGGGACTGTAAGCTGATTTTACTGCAAATCTCTCCGATGAGGCAGTTTTGAAAATATCTTAAAAAACAAATGAGTTTTTGAAAAGTTGAATCTTATGGGTATAAGAACCTATTAAACAGCAAATTATAGCAGTAAGCCATCATGGACATATTGACATTTTATCTTGGACATTGTATAATGTCTACGACAGGACATTTATGGAGGCGAGTATATGAATATCGGCAAGGAAACCGAGTTTATAGAGTTCAAAAAATCGACATCAGAAACCAAGGAAGGGCTTATTTCTATTGCAAGCATTTTGAACAAACACAGGAAAGGAAATTTGTATTTCGGAGTAAAGGATAACGGAGATGTAATCGGGCAGGATATCGGAAAGGATACAGAGAGAAAGCTTTCCCGCGATATAAGCGATAATATTAAGCCTGCCGTTTGGTACGAGATAACCACAAGGAATTCCGATGACGGTCGGTCATTTATTGAGGTTGCATTTAATGGGTCAAATGCTCCATATTCTGCATACGGTAAGTATTATGAGCGTTTCGCAGATGAGGATAAGCAAATATCCGACACAGAGCTTGAAAGACTGTTTAGGGAAAGACAAAAGGATTATTCCGAGTGGGAGGTTGCCGATTCCGACGAGTTGGTTTCTGATGTTGATGAAACCCTTTTGAAGAAAGAAATTGCAGCCGGTAATGAAAGTGGCAGGATTAAATATTCATATACCGACGCTGCTTCAATTCTTTCAAAACTCGGACTCTTAAATTCTGAATCCGGCTTTTTGACAAATGCGGGCAGAGCATTGTTTTCAAAAAAGCACCCGATTCTTATGAAAACCGCAATATATGCTACTCCGACAAAAGAAACCTTTATAAAGCTTAATCATTTTGAGGGCAATATATTTGAGTGCATTGATGAAGGAATTGCGTTTATTTTATCAGCGATAGATTGGAATATAGTGATTGACGGAGCTGCAAAGCGAAAGGAAGAACCGGAAATTCCGCAAAAAGCAATCCGTGAAATGGTCGTTAATGCCTTTGCACACGGCTGCTATTTTTCCAATACAGGTTTTACAATAGAGGTTTTCAGCGATAAAGTAATGATATACAGCCCCGGTCTTTTTCCGGTTGGGTTTAAGCCGGAGGATTTTGCCGAAAATTCAGCCGAACCGATTATGCTTAATCCTAAGATCGTAAATGTCTTGTTTAAGTGTTCCGTAATTGAATCGTTCGGAACCGGTTATGAACGCACTTTTGCTTCTTGTAAATCCGCAGGTGTAAAATACGAATACGAGAACACAAAAACGGGCTTTCGTTTCATATTTTACCGTGCTCATGGACATGAAAATGTCCATGAAATGTCCAAGAGCGAAAAGGCGGTTTATGACCTGCTATGTGAGTGCGATTGCCTGACAATTGCAGAGCTTGCAAAAAGAATCGGAAAAACGGACAAAACGGTTTACCGCGCAATTAAAGCACTAAAGGAAAACGGGTATATTGTCCGAGAGGGAACCGATGCTTCCGGATACTGGAAAATTCTCAAATAATCAAATACTATCTTAAGCACTCATCAAACGGTGAGTGCTTTTCTTATGCCCAAAATTCGAAAGGAGGAATCTATTTGGAAATTAAAATCAACCGTGAAATAAGGAATTACACCGAATCCATGTTTTTCGGACTGTCGATGCGACAGTTCGTTTTTGCAGTTATCGGCTGCGGTATGGCGGTCGGAATGTATTTCATCTTAAAGCCGTTTTTCGGAGTGGAAACGCTCTCGTGGATGTGTATGCTCGGCGCTGCTCCCTTTATCGCCTGCGGCTTTGTGACCTATAACGGTATGACTGCCGAGCAGTTAGCAAAGGTATGGCTTAAATCAAAATTCATTGAACCCGTCAAGGTGAAATTTGAATGTGATACGCTCTATTCAGAGATAACGAAAAAAACACAGAAGGAGGAAAAGAAAACGATATGATGAAGTCACTCAAAGCAATGCTCAAACAGGATAAAGAAAAATATACCGTCCCGAAATCGGTTCACGATTATATTCCCATTACAGCCATTTGGGAGGACGGTATCTTTAAGGTCGGCAACAAGTTTGCAAAGACCTTTCGGTTTACCGATATCAATTACCTTGTTGCCGGCAAGGAAGATAAAGAAACGATGTTTCTCTGTTATTCCGAACTGCTTAACAGTCTTGATAGCGGTGCTACCACAAAGCTTACAATCAACAATCGCCGTATCAACAAGGTGAACTTTGAAAAGGAAATCCTAATTCCGAAAAACGGTGATGAGCTTGACTGCTACCGTGAGGAATACAATAATATTTTGCTTGATAAGGCAAGCAACGCAAACGGCATTATTCAAGAGAAATATCTGTCCGTTTCGGTCGTCAAAAAAGATATCGAGGAAGCGCGAACCTATTTCTCCCGTATCGCATCCGATCTGCGAGCACATTTCTCTGCTCTCGGTTCAAAGTGTGAGGAATTGGACGCCACTGAAAAGCTACGCTTGCTTCACGATTTTTACCGCGCAGGTGAAGAAGAAAGCTTCCGTTTTGATCTTTCGGATATGATGAAAAAGGGACATACCTTCAAGGACTATATCTGTCCCGATTCTATGGAACGAGCCGACGATTATATAAAGCTCGGCGAGAAATATGTGCGTGTGCTTTTCTTAAAGGATTACGCATCATATATTAAGGACAGTATGGTTTCGGAGCTTACCGAGCTTAACCGCAATATGATGTTTTCCATAGATATTGTTCCTATCCCGATGGATGAAGCGGTACGAGAGGTTGAGAATCGGCTGCTCGGGGTGGAGACAAATATAACGAATTGGCAGCGAAAGCAGAATCAGAACAACAATTTCTCGGCGGTTGTTCCTTATGATATGGAGCTTCAGCGTAAAGAAAGCAAGGAATTTTTGAATGACCTCACTACACGCGATCAGCGTATGATGTGCGCTACGGTTACAATGGCTCATATGGCGGATAGTAAAGAGCAGCTTGACGCAGATACAGAAACAATCCTTTCGACGGCAAGACGGCATTTGTGCCAGCTTGCCGTTTTGAAATTTCAGCAGACCGACGGGCTTAATACCGTGCTTCCTATCGGGTGCAAAAAGATTCAGGCTACAAGAACACTGACAACCGAAAGCCTTGCGGTATTTATGCCGTTTAAGGTTCAGGAGGTCGCCCATGAGCACGGTATCTACTATGGGCAGAACGCCATCAGCAACAATATGATTATTGCAAACCGCAAGTGTCTGCTCAACGGCAACTCTTTTATCCTCGGAGTGTCCGGCTCGGGTAAATCCTTTACCGGAAAGTGCGAGATTGCAAACCTTATGCTTGCAGGCGATTCGGATATTATTATCATTGATCCCGAGCGCGAATATGCTCCGCTTGTAAAGGCTATGGGCGGTGCAATTATCGACATTTCCGCAACGAGCAAAAATCATATCAACGCAATGGATATGAACAGCGATTACGGTGACGGCGAAGATCCGCTTATTTTGAAATCCGAGTTTATTCTTTCATTGTGCGAACAGCTTATCGGCAGCCGAAGTCTCGGCGCGCAGGAAAAGTCGCTCATTGATCGCTGTGCAAAGAATGTATATCGAAATTACCGTAAGCGCGGATATAAAGGCAAGGTTCCGACCTTAAAGGACTTCCGCGCGGATCTGCTCAAACAGGACGAACCCGAAGCACAGGAGATTGCCCTTGCCATTGAGCTTTTCACGGACGGTTCACTTAACACATTTGCGAAAGAAACCAATGTAGATGTAAACAACCGTCTTATCTGCTACGACATTCTCGATCTCGGCAAACAGCTTTTGCCGATTGGTATGCTCGTTGTGCTTGACAGTATCCTCAACCGTATTACCGCCAATCGCGCAAAGGGCAAGAACACTTTTATCATCATCGACGAAATCTATCTTTTGTTTCAGCACGAATATTCGGCAAACTTTCTGTTTACCCTTTGGAAGCGTGTTCGTAAATACGGTGCTTTCTGTACCGGCATCACGCAGAATGTCGATGACCTTTTGCAGAGCCATACTGCACGTACTATGCTTGCAAACAGTGAGTTTGTTATTATGCTCAATCAGGCATCTACCGACCGAATCAAGCTTGCAGAACTGCTCAATATCTCGGATACGCAGATTTCGTATATCACCAATGTAGAAGCCGGACGCGGACTTATGAAGGTCGGCTCAGCGCTTGTGCCGTTTGTCAACAAATTTCCGAAGAATACGCAGCTCTATCGCTTGATGACCACCAAATTAAGCGAGGTGTCCCGATGAAAGATATTAAAACAAGGGAAAGCAAACGGGATATAAAAATACTTGACCGCGCGGCAGGACTTGCAAAGGCAACAAAAAACACGGCGGTCCGAACCAAAGACCAAGTACAAAATCTTGCCGATGACGGGCAAATTACACCCGACGAATACGCCGAGGACAAAATCAAGTATATGGCGGAGAGGGCTGTCGAAGATACAGGAAAGGCAACTCGGAAAACCGCAAAGAAAACTTATGACAGCGGTAAGCGGTTGTATAAGGAAATTCGCCGAACCCGAAGAGAAGCGGACAGTATAAAGCAAACCGCAAAATCTACGGGGAAAGCAACAACCAAAACCCTGCAAAAGAGTATTAAGACAGGTCAGCGTACCGTAAAAACGGCACAACAGACGGCGAAAACAGCGGTAAAAACCGCAGAGAAAACCGCCAAAGCCGCAAAGAAAACTGCGGAAGCTTCTGCAAAAGCCGCCAAAATGGCAGCACAGGCGGCTCGTCAGGCGGCGCAAGCGGCGTACAAGGCGGCGGTTGTTACGCCAAAAGCCATAGCCGCCGCAGTAAAAGCGGCGATTGCAGGAATAAAGGCGCTTGTTGCAGCCATAGCCGCAGGCGGATGGGTTGCAGTTGTTATTATCGTGGTGATATGCCTTATCGCTCTGATTGCCGGCTCTTGCTTCGGTATTTTCTTCAGCGGTGACGATACGGGTAACGGGCTTAATATGCAGACCGTTATTTCGGATATGAACGCCGAGTATCAGGCAAAAATAAACGAGACAAAAGGCACGGTCGCGTATGATGTTCTTGAAATGTCAGGCGCCCGTGCCGTATGGCCGGAGGTTCTCTTGGTTTACGCCGTTAAAACCGCAGGCGATCCGAATAATCCGCAGGAGGTTGCGTCTATCGACGAGAGCAAACGGCAGATATTAAAGGAAGTCTTTTGGGCAATGAATGAAATATCCTTTAATACGGCGTCAAGGACCGAGAATGTTGTGACCGAGACTGATGACGGCAACGGTAATATTGTCGAAACAACAGAAAGCGTCACGAGAACTTATCTGTATATTCGTCTGACGCATAAAACGCCGGATGAAATGGCGCAGCAGTACGGTTTTACCGATGAGCAAAAGGAACAACTCAGAGAGCTTTTATCGGATAAAAACAAAAAGATGTGGAACGGAGTTCTGTACGGGTACAAGTCGGGCGGTGAGGATATTGTGTCGGTTGCGCTGTCACAGCTCGGCAATGAGGGCGGCCAACCTTATTGGAGCTGGTACGGTTTCAGCTCCCGTGTTGAGTGGTGCTGTTGCTTTGTCTCGTGGTGCGCTAACGAATGTGGCTATATTGAGGCGGGTGTTATTCCGAAATACGCAGGAACTTCCACCGGCGTAAATTGGTTTAAGGAACGCGGACAGTGGCTTGACGGTTCGGCAGAGCCGTCACCGGGAATGATTATCTTCTATGATTGGGCGAAAAACGGACTTGACGGACAGCCCGACCATACCGCTATTGTCTGGAAGGTTGAAAACGGGTATGTCTATACCATTGAAGGTAATTGGAACGATCAATGTCAGACTTCTTGCAGACCTATCGGTGAGTATCAGATACTCGGTTACGGTGTGCCTTTATATTGAAGTATTGGATGCCGCATTATTTACGGCATCCTAATTTACATATAGAGCCTTTTTATGCTATTAAAATATTTATAAAGACAGTATAATATATTTAAGACTTTTTTCTGGATTGTGCTATAATCAAATAAGTAAATATAAAGAGGGACAGATAAATGCTGGAATGGAATTATACATATATATCGAGTATAACCAATGACGAATTTACTCGTTATTATTTATTAATGAATAACGAAAAGCAGAAAAAAGTTGCGGCATATAAGAATATTGATGATAAGAAAAGAACAATCTCCGGGGAAATTTTAGCTCGCAAAATGATTTCAAGTTTCTGCAATGTGTTTCCTGAAGATGTATTTTTTGAACTTGGTTTACACGGAAAACCATATGTAAAAAATCTTGATGTGGAATTTAATATTAGTCATTCAGATGAAATGGTAGTGTGTGCTATTAGTGATAATTCGGTTGGTATTGATATCGAAAGGGTGAAACCTATTGGTGTGAACATACTGCGCCGGGTATGTACAGATGTTGATTTAGAATATATATTCGGAGATACCGTAACAATCAATAACATACCTGATAATTTTAACGATAAGCAATTATGTAGGTTCTATGAGGTTTGGACAGCAAAGGAGGCATACTTCAAATATATTGGAACAGGAATCAAAAACCTAAAAAGCATTTCTATGAATGAACTTTTTGAAAAACGGCAAATAGTTAATATTTCGGATTATATAATTACAATAATAACCAATGTAATTAAGTGACGGTGGAGCGATTAATGCTCCACCTCAGTCTGTCGAATAACCCTAAATTCCAAGCGATATTTAGGGTTATTCGACAGACTGAGGCAGTCCGTTTTTACGGACTGCCTTTTTTATTGCGTTTTTCTTTTGCTTTTGAGATTATACACCCCGAAAACAAAATCGGTTTCTTCCTTTTGATACCTTCTTGTATATTTGCGCAGGCCTTACATGGAGACGCCGGAGCCGGTCTCAATTTCAATCTGCTCAGGTGCCTTGTATTCAACCGAGATTTTCCCGTCGCCTGTTTTTCTGCATTTCACGCTCACGGTTCCGTAAGGCGTCGGGTATTCCCCTTCCGCCCACTCAAGACCGCCAAGCTCGGGATAAATGCCTATCCTGCGGCAGCCCGGCTCAAGGAGACGTATCCCCAGCACCCTTTCCGCCAGAAACGCGGCAGGAGCCGACGACCAGCCGTGACACAGGCTGTGCCTGTAACCGATATAGCAGTGAGCTCCGTTATCCCCGTGAATATCGTACTCCCCCGACAGCGAGTCAAGCGCCGCGCCGTCCTTCAGCCAGTCGATGTCGAAATCCTCCCAAAAGGTGGTGGCTCCGGCTTTAAGCATTCCGCCGTAATATGTTTTGAGCATCGAAAGCGCCTCGGCTGTTTTTCCCGCGTCGGCAAGCGCCGAAAGCATATAATAGCTCATAAAGGTCGAAAAGCCTTTCGCCCCGCCGGGAAGCAGCACTTTCTCGGCGGCGCTTACGGGGTCGGTATGCCCCGCGAGCACCATAAGGGCGGCCGGAGCCTTCAATTCGCTCACGTCGGAAACCTTGCTGCCGAGCAGCTTGCATTTTTTTAGGCACTTATCTGCGAGTTCCTTTTCGCCCATGACACCGCAAAGCTCTGCTCCGGCGTCGAGCGACATCGCGAAAAGCGCGCGCACCCCCGCTTTCGCCTCCTCCCTGCCGTAGGTCGGCCAGTCTAAAAAATAGCCCATATTAAGCTGACCGAGCTTATCGCCGCCGTCGCTCTCAACCAGAGCGCAGAGCTGCTCAAGCAGTCCCTTGATATATTCCCTGTGAGACAGGGCGAAATCCGTCTCTCCGGTGTAGAAATACCAGTCGCGCGCTATCAGCAGCCACCACATTGCATATGTGACCATATTATTCGGGTACATCGGCAGCGGATTGTTGCGGCTCGCAAAATCAAGTCCCCTCAGAATACACGGATCGTTTCCGAAAACCGTCCGCACGGTCAGCATCTCAGGGTGCATATCCCCTATCCAGACCAGACGGTCGCGCTTTATGCCGTCCCAGATCATTCCCTGCATATTGAGATGACAGGTATACGCCGCCACACTGTAAATATCGTTAAGTTCCCCGTCGCTGCAGCGGAAGCTGCCGAGATAGGGTATGTCCCTGTAAGTAAAAACGCCCAGTACCGATTTGATTTTTACCGTGGCGTTATCGCTGAGCAGCTCTATGCGGATAAATCTGTATCCGGTCTGCGCGAACTCCATATCGCTGAACATCGGCAGCCTTACCGTGAAATCGCGCATTGAGTGATCGTTGGTTGAGTTCTTCTCGCCGATATCGCTCATCGCCTCTCGCGCCGATTCGCCGAAAACCAGCCTGAACTCGGGTATGCCGCTGTCGCACCCGAATACCTCGGTAAGGATTTTTACGCCGCCCGAAAACTCAAAGCCGAAATCAAGCAGAACCGCCGCATGTTCCCCACCGCCGGAATTGCTCATCACAAGGCAGTCCGGCTCGGTCGTGGAAATCTGTATATCCTTTTTTATAAAAATATTTTCCTCGCCGCTTACGTCTCCCGCCTTTAAAAGCAGTTTTTCGGGCATAAGATACTTCTTTATCTTTTCGTCCTGTCCGCAGAAATTCATTTTTGATATCATGGCGCTTTAATCCTTTCGTTCGCAGATATAATGTTATTCCAGAATATTTGTGGTTATATAATCGACGCCCCAGCCGGCGAGCTTCTCGCCCTCCTCGGGTGAGTCGCAGGTCCAGCAGTTGACGGTTATGCCGTTATCGTGCAGTCTTTTTATGTTTTCCTCATTAAGACGCTGATAGAAAATATCAAGATCGATGCGGTCGCCGGCAAGACGGCTTATAAGACCGTCGGTAACCTCTTCGCCCGTAAGGAACTGAACCGGCTGTTCGGGAAGTATTTTTTTGACGTCGGTCAGATTTCCGTAATCAAAGGAAATAAATATCGTGTTCTCAAGCTGTCCGATGCTCTCGGTGATTTTAATTATTTCCCCGATATGCTCAAACGCGAATCTGTTTTTCAGCTCAAGCACGGCCGTTTTCTCGTATTTGCGGCATATCCTCATATACTCCTCCAGCGACGGTATTTTCAGCTCGATTCTTCCCGCGCTTCCGTCGTTGTCGTTCAGATATATGTTTTTCAGAACCTCAAAATCCGTATTTTCCACGGTCAGGCCGGTATTGGAGACATTCGAGGTGACGTCATCGTGAATAATGACATATTTGCCGTCCTTTGTGATATGTACGTCGGTTTCAATTCCGAAATAGCTGCGGTTTCCCGCCGCGGCGAAGGCGATCGAGGTATTCTGCGGCTCTATTCCGCTGAGTCCCCTGTGCGCTATCATCTTGGTTTTGCTTTTTTTGATTTTAACAGTCTGCATTTTTACCACCTCAGAAATATTCGATAATATATTTTAACGCTGCGCAAAAATTTCTATTGCTCTTTTTTCCTGCGTTTAAATCGGTACAGCAGTATCGCGCCGGCAGCAAGCGCCGCCGCAGCTATCACAGACACCGCGGTAATAATAATTGCCGCCGAAACACCGCCGTTTTCCGAGACTTCTGTGCCGTCAGACTCTTCCGCCTCAGCAGCGCTTTCCTTATTCTCTGCGCTATCAGTGACTTCTGTGCCGTCGTCGGTCTGCGGCCCGGTTGGTTCGGCAGAATCCGGCAGGGACTGTGTGCCCGCATTTTCTCCGGAAGACTCGGGATTTCCTGCCGGTCCGCTCTGGCTTGCGCTCGGACCGGACTGTGAGCCGGTGTCCGAATTATCTGCGGACGGCGTATCCGGCAGCGTGTTGAATGAATCCTTCACAATATCCGGCTCGCCGTCATACGGCACCAGCAGTATTCCGTTCGCCAGGCTTCTCTGCGCCCCGTCGCTCGGACTGTTGGCGACCTTCAGGCCGCCGTCGTTTATAACCATGGTGGTGGAGCCGCCTCCGTCAAGGTGGATCGCGTTATAGCAGCCCTGCTCGAGCATAAGCTGAGCCAGCTGATAAACGGTTATGCCCTTGCTGTATCCGGGCTGACGCCCGTCCACCGTAAGCATTATAACCATTCCGTCCTTCTTTACTCCGACCGCCGTCATGGGCGACAGGGACGAATATCCGCCCGTATCCGAAGAACCGCTCAGCCCCGAATTTATCCAGCCGTCGATAATAAGCATCTGTACCCCGCCCATGGCGAATTTTACGTTGTTCCATCTCTCCTGCGCGTATTCAAAGCTGAAATATACCGTTTGTCCCGGCTTCAGTCCCCTCAACATATCCTTATAAAAATTACAGCCCGACAGCACAACGCTGCCGTCTTCTATCCCGGTGTTTCCCTTTCCGGGCTCGGCAAGCCTTTCGACGGTGCCCTCAAGCACGTCTCCGCCCCTGACCTTGCCTTTCTTTACTCTGATTACAACCTCCTGGCCTCCTGTGCTGTCTGTCATGGTGGAGGCGCCGAACTTATCGGTATACAGAACCAGCGCGTCCGGACAGTAATCGGAATATGAGCCGTCCATGCGCATACGGTTTATATGATTCACAGTATATGAATTGTCTTCCGTATAGAAAGTGATGTCCATATGCGGCGCGTAATCCACGAAAGCGGTATTGTCGTCATACATCGCGATGCAGTAGGGGTCGCACCCGTTAGGCGGATTGGGCTCGCCTTTATACGGAACCGGCGGACTTGTATACAGCTCCCCGTCCTGAACCATAAAATCAAAAGGTATTCCCAGGCCTTCGGAAATATCCATCGAGAAAAAACCGCCGTTTATGCCGCCTATGACTCCGCCCTCATATATCGAATCCGCGTCCTGCGACATTCCGAGCAGGGGCTGAAGTCCCGTAACGCTCCGGTTTGAGAGCCCCAGTTTCAGCTCCGCCTTTTTCTCTGACGGATTGAATGAAAGCGAGTGCATTTTTATTTCCCCGCTCTCGGTCGAGGTATCCCAGTACTCATATGTGACCCCGTAGCCCAGATTTTCGGTTTTTGACGGATTTTCGTTCTTAAGCACCGCCGCGCCGGATACCATGACAGGTATAAGCAGAATCACAAATAATACAGCCGCCGCTTTTTTCATAGGCTACTCTCCGTCTTTCCTGAATATTATCTGAAGTCTTTCGTTGAGCATGCTTTCACGGTCAAGCTTATAGCTGTCGGTCAGCGGACGCAGAACCGTATTTTCACCGCACGAGTAAACCCCCGGCCGGACGGAGGCAAGCGCCGCGGGATCAATTTTTTTCTCCTCCTTTGTGTCGGTGCCGAGAAGCAGAAAACCGTGGCTTACCGTAAAATATCCGGGAACGGAATGTTTTTCCGCTTCCCCGGTGATAAGCGGAATCTCAAATTCAAGCCCCGCCGCCGAATTTGCCGGCATATCAAAAACCGTAAAGCCGTTTTCAACCGGAGGGTTCGAGGTTTTGACACCGTTTACCGTAACCGAGAACTTTTTGGCGTAAGACGGGACAAAAAGCGCCAGACGGTTTTCCGGCAGTGAACCGTGAAGCTCAAGCCGCACCCTGCCCTCAAGCGGGTAGGCGGTTATTATCTCCAGCTTTCCGTCAGGGAGGCTTAACTCCGCCGGATTGTAAAGACCTATATGGACAACGCCGTCCTCTTCCATTGCTATTGCGGAGGAAACCTCCGCGAGGCCCTCCCCGCCGCGCATGGTGCAGCACCAGTAAGCGTCTCCGCCGTCGCCGGCGGCGGCAAGAAATATCTGATCCCCCACGGTACAGTTGTCCAGTCCGAAGCCGCCGTTGCTGCGCTGCGCGTGGCAGAGCGCGTTAAAATATATTTTCTGCGCCGTCTCAAAATACTCTATCTCACCGGTAGCGCGGAAAAGGCCGGCGGCAGCCATAAACGAATCGACGATGGCGCACGGCTCTGTCCAGAAAGGTCTTCCGAACCAGTTGCAGTTGGCGTAATTGCGGGTCATGCCCTCATCCATATAAAGCGAAAAAATACGTTTAGCAATATCAAGCAGTTTTTCATCGCGCACGCTTTCGTAAAAACACAGTATTCCTCTGAGCGCGGACAGGGTAGCATGGGTCTGCATTGATATTCCCGTAAAATCAATCGCGGAATATTCCTCCGCCATCTCATAAAGCAGTTCTTTAAGACCCGGCATATCCAAAACCTTATACGCCCTGCTCAGACCGTCCATACACATATATGCGCAGCCGATATCGGTCGAGAGATACCAGCCGTTAATGCAGTCGCCCGTAAGCTCGCCGTCCGGTCTGCCCTCGAAAACCCTTTCCTCCGGCTTCAGCGGATATGAGGCATATGCCCCTTTAAGCGGCATATAAAGATTTTTGACTATTTTCTCGGCCGCGCCGAGAGCCTGCCGCGAACCGGTCAGACGGAAATACTCGAGCAGCGCCCTGAGAAGCCAGTTATGACCCGAAAGCTGCTGTTCGTCGAACTGTCCTTCGGGAAGGATTTTCCCGAGATACCCTTTTTCGTTGAAATTTCCGTAAACCTTCCGCAGAATCTCGCGCAGATATGAAGGCTCCCTGCCGGTCGCCTCCATCTGTCTTACAAGCGCCAGCAGCGTGCGCCCCTCGGCGTCCGCCGGCCAGCCGCCGGAATCGAGTCTGCAAACCGCGTCAGGCATATAAATATCCGATTCGAGCCTGACGCTGTTAAGCAGCAGCCTGTGCGCCAGACCGCCCAAGACGGTTATTTTTTCCAGTGGAATACTTTTCATTTTTTTCATGCCTTTCCGAAGATGCTTCCGCGCAAAAGACCAGAGCGTTAACATTCCCGCAGAAACATTATATTAAATTCAAAATTGTATATCAATCGTTTTTTTTACATCAGTATACCGTTTTCCGTGCGGTATTGTTCCGTTATACAATACAGGAGCCCGGCAAAGAGGCGGGCTCCTGTAACATTACCGTTTATATCCGCGGTTTCCGGCTGCTATGCCCTGCGTCTCTTTATCACATACACGCAGGTAACCGCGAGACTGCCGATTAAAAGAACTACTGCCGGAAGCAGCACTGTTTTGCTGCCGGTTGTGGGAAGATTATTTCCGCTCTCTCCTGATATATCTGTGGAGGGCTCCTCCTCTTCGCCGCCGATATCGGGCGTAACGTAACCGTCGTCCGGAATCTGGCCGTCCTGACCCGGCTTCTCGGTTCCGCCCTGCTCCGCCGGATCCGGCCTGCCCGAGCCGCCCGCCGCCGTCAGGGTATAATTACCGGTCATATTGTCCCAGGTGCTGTCGCCGTACGAAATATACATTCCCTGATCAAGCGAGGTGTCGCCTGAAAAATCGTCGTTCTGCTTTACGGTTATTCCGAAAACATCGGAAAGCTCATCAACGCCGAGCGTCTCCCAGGGAATTGATATCTCAAGGTACCATCCGAAATCGGTTGTTGTGCAGGCGGATTTTATATTATCGAATTTGCCCGCCGCGAGATCCTCGCGCTGCGAGCCGCTCGCGCCCGCGGCGATAACCGGCTTTCCGTCCTCCTGATATGTGAATATCAGCTGTATGTCGCCGTCGGCGTACGCGCCCTTGCGGTTTGAAGCGGAGAAATAAAATTCAAGAGCGTCATACTGGAAGGTATAAATTTCGCCGTTCCCGTCGTCCGCGAAGGCTTTATCGCTACTGTAAAACGGCGTGGTATCAATCATTTTAGCCGCGAAATAGATATTCTGCTTATCCCAGGCGTATTTAAGCTGCAGCGGCTTTCCGGTGGCCTCATCGGTATATGTGTAGAAGCCGCCGTTCCATACAGCCTCGTTAAGCTCGCCGTCAATCTGAAGCTCTGCCCCGCTCTTCTCCGCCGAAAGCGCTTTGGGTTCGCCGGATTTTTCAGATGCGTTTTCCGTGGAAAGCGAAAGCGTGAAATTGCCTGTCATAATATTCCACTGCGCGTCCCCGTAGGAAATATAGGTTCCCTTGTCAAACGCCGTGTCCTCAGGATAATCATCGTTCTGCTTTACGCTGATTCCGAATACCGAGGTAAGATCGGTAACACCGAGAGCCGTCCAAGGTACGGCGGCCTCAAAATTCCAGCCCGACGCGTTTGTCTCGCAGGCGGTTCTGACCTGCGCATACTTTCCTGCGGCGTAGTTTTCCGCCTGATTTCCGCTGCCGCCCACTCTGAGAGCCGGAGCGCCGTCTGTCTGGTAGGTGAAAATAAACTGCACATCGTCGTCGGCATATTCACCCTCGGTATTTTTCCCCGAGAAATAAAACTCAAGACAGTCATACTGAAACGAATACGCGGCATCAGCGGCGGCGCCGGCTTCGTCCTTGAATATCTTATCGGTATTGCAGAACGGCGTGACGTCTATCATTTTCGCCGCGAGATATAGATTATCATCGTCCCATACAAACTTGAACTGCAGCGGCTTTCCGTAGGATTCATCGGTATATGTGACAAATCCGCCTTTCCATACGTCGTCGGCAAGACTTCCGTCAATTTCCGGCGTTTTATCGGCCTTAAGCGCCGAAATATTCACCTTGTCGCCGTCCATCACGGAAACCGGCGCGGCGTAAACCGCTCCGGCAATTCCGCCGGCCTCCTCGCCGTTTCCGCAGTCGGCTATATAAACCGTGTCGCCGCCTATTGCCGACTGTACGAAGTTGCCCGAAAGTCCGCTTACGGTATACTGCCCGAGAATATTCAGTCCGGTGTCAAGCAGGGTTATTGTGCCGTCGTTGCCCGAACTGCTGATTAAAATATGCGTATCTTTAAGCACAATTCCGTAGGCTCTGTTTACGGTCGCCTGAGCCAGAATTTCTCCGGAAGCGTTTATCTTGTAAACGCCGTATATGCTGTTCTCAACACCGGTCACGTATACGTTGCCCATACCGTCCGCGGCGAGATAATAGGGCGAAAATCCCGTTGAAAGAACCCCGTCGGACGCGAAGCCGCTGTAAAGCGTGATGTTCTCGGGATCGGTAACGTCATAGCAGCGTATGGAATAATTGCTGTAACAGATTGCCGCATAGCATAAATATCTGTCTCCCTGCTTTACCACTGTTATCCCGTTTACTCCTATCGCTGTTCCCGCCTCGGCTACCGTATCGGTAATATGCGATATTTCGGTCATATCGGACTGCCGGACGGCGGCAAGCGTCAGCATATGGTTGTTGCCGTTTTCGGCGTGGGTTATCCCGACGAAAAGGTTGCCCCTGTCGTCGGTCGCCAATCCCTTCGGATATCTGTCAATATCAAGCGATATCTCGGGAATGGCGGGCGTGTACGCATCGACTATACTGCCGTCCGCGGCATCAATTTTCAGAACGTTTCGTGTATTCTGCAGAAAGCCGGCATACAGGTATTCCCCGTCCTGCGACGCCGCAAGGCCCCTTAATTCATATCCTAAATCCGTATCTGCAAGCGTGAAAGTGTAAAGAGATTTGAAAGGCACTTCCTCCGCCGCCGAAAGGACAGAGGAAAAAGCCGATATAAAGCACGCGGAAAGCGTTACTGCCATAACCGTTACGATTGATAAAATCTTCTTCATATGAACCTCCTGTTTACTTTTTTAAAAAATTCTGCCTGACGAAAGAATCCGTCAGGCAGAGCAGACAAACCGAATTTTACCTTACGTTGATTCTTTTTCTTATCAAAAGAACACCGGCAAGTGAGGCTGCAAAGAGAACAAGGATACCATACGCGAATTTTTCTCCGGTAAGAGGAGCGTTGCCGTAAGCGTTATCGTCCCCAGAAGGAACATATCCGTCTTCCCATGTAAGTACACTTGTGGACCCTATTTTCAGATTATTTGAGCTGTCCAATATCAGATTGAGCGAAATTGCCTCGGCCTGCTCGGGAACCGTAAGCGTTTTTCCGTCCTCGGAAAGACTGGTTTTATTCACAGTGGCCGAAAGAGCAATGTTGAATTTATGTGTTGAAACCTTGCCGGACTGAATGACGAGGAAAGTATACTCGCCGGCTTCCATCTTTGTCAGGAAAAAGCTTCCGTCCTCTTCGGTTATCAGTGTAGTAGTTGTTGCGCCGTGTATGCTCATGGATACGCCGCCGAGCTTCTTGCCGGACTCGTCACTGAGCAATCCCTCTATTATAAAGGTATTATCCTCTTCTTTCTCGCTGCCGCCAGAAGGATTTTCCGAAGGATCCTTATTCGGCTTGTTGTCTGTAGACTCATCTGTCGAGCCGTCATAATACCTTACGGGCTTCTTGGTGATGTTTGAGGGAGTGGTCTGTGTTCCCTGAGGCTGTCCGGGGGTGACATTCCATGCAATATTGGTCTTTATCTCGGTTTTATTCGGAAGCAGGCATCCCGCGCGCAGATCTATTGTTTCGCCCTTTCCGGTGGTTCCGTAATAGGGGATATCATTGCGTTCGAGCGCTTCGGGAGAAACGGTGAACTCGATGTTATCGGTACGTCCCTCGGACGCCTGTATGGTGATGAATATCTCAGGATCCATTTCTATAAGATCCTTGAATGAATAGCCGTTGAAGAAAATATAATCAGCGAACTGCCAGAACTGATTTTCGGACATATTGACTATCTCACCGTTATCATAGTATTTCTGTCCGGCGACCAATGTCTTCAGCGATACGTTCAGATGAACGATATAGTTCTTGGAATCGTAATGATGTACGCCGGCCCAGGTTATTGTTCCCTCTTCAAACTTGTCGCTGGTCGGCTTGTCGTCGGGATCTTCTGGCGGGTTTTCCGGCTCTTTCTCGCCCTCAAGCGTTCCGTCAGCTACACCGCCCTGAACAAAGCTGAACTTATAGGTGACATCTTCCTCAAGTGCGCCGCCGGCTCCGGGGAACTTGCAGCCCTTTTCAAATACGATTATCTCGTCGCCGAAGGTAAGGAACCCGTCGCCCTTGGCATTGTCGAATACTACATCAAGCTGTCCCGGATTGTTGGAGGGGATATATTTTATAAAGCCCTCGCTCATATACTGCTGAAGTGTTTTGCCGTTTAGGGTTATCTTTGTCGTGAAGGCGTCAAGCTCTTCCTGTGTAATAACATCCTTGACGCTGCCTTCCCAGTAGTTTCCGCTCGTAAGTGAAGCGGGCGATACCGAGATATAGAGCTTGAGCTCTCCGGCTCCCGCGAAAGTGCTGTCAAGTTTCACTCCGGTGACCTCAGCCGGCTCAACGGTCGGCTCCACTACCTTTTCAGCGGTAGCTATTCCGCCGCTTACAAAGTTGAATTTGTAAGTAATATCCTCTTCAAGGGCTTCGCTAACGCCGGGGAACTTGCAGCCCTTTTCAAATACGATTATCTCGTCGCCGAAGGTAAGAAACTCGCCGCCCTTGGCATTGTCGAACACTATGTCAAGCTGACCTGCGCTGTTCGCGGGGACATATTTCACAAATTTCTCGTTCATATACTGCTGAAGTGTTTTACCGTTGATGGTTATTTTTGTCGTAAAGGCGTCAAGCTCATCCTGTGAAATCACGTTCTTGAGCGAGCCTTCCCAGTAGTTTCCGGTTTTAAGCGTAGCGGGGGTTACCGAAATATAAAATTTAAGCTCACCGGCTCCCGCGAAAGTGCTGTCGAATTTTACTCCGGTGACGTCAGCTCTGGTATTCGCAGAGCCCTTTATCCCGAACATTGAGAAAGACAGCAAAATCATACTTAAAGCCAACAGAACAGATACTAAAAAAGTAAATCTTGCCGATTTTGTTTTTTGCATAAATAGACCTCCAATATTTTATATTTATATTTTCCGGATTCCGACGTCCGGAAAAGATGTACAATTGAAACGCCCTGTATCATTCATACCGGCACAGCCTGACTCCCGCTGTCATTCCCTGCGGAAGCGGATGGTAGAAAGAGCCGTTCTGACCGCCGGCGGCGCACTTGATGCCGAAGGTGTTTGTTCTTGTAAGGACATATTTAAGCCCGAATCTTCCGCCGGCAGTACCCATTCCGGTAATATCCGCGCGGTACGGTCTTGCCCATATGCCTTTTTCTTCACAGCCGTCCGACACAACTATAAGCGCGGCGCCGTAGCCGTCGGTCTGCAGAACCCTTCTGCCCTCGCCCGAAACCGGCAAATCCGCGAAATATGTGATGCCCGCTCCGTAAAACGGGAAGCCCTGCGCCGTTATGTCTCCCGGCAAAATGCGTTCGGGCAGCTCTTTAAGAACCGCGCCGCCTTCGTCGAGCCCTACGGCGAAGTCCCCGAGCAGGTATACCGCCTCAAGATTCAAGCTGTTCTTAAAGTCACAGGAAAGGGTTATCTCGTTCCGTCCGGCTTTAAACGCCTTTTTGCTGATTCTCAGCACGCTGAAGCAGGGGTCAACCCATTTTTCATCGGTTTTTTCAAAGGCGCCCTTGTTTGCGTTGATTTCTATTTCAAAGTCATCGGGCGACTCAACCGCGAGAAACAGCTCGTCAGGCAGATAATCCGCGCGGAAAGAATAGCTCAGCCTTACTCTGCCGGCTTTACCGTCGTTCTTCCCGTGTGAGAACCACGGCTGAAGCATCTGGCCGCCGCGCTGGGGAAGCCCGAAAATATCGCGTATTTCCCTGTCCGCCTCAAGAATATCCTTATTAAAAACGGTTTCTCCGTTTTCAACCGTGTAATCGACGAAATTCAAAAGGCATACGTTAGGCTCGTCAAGCCTGTAATCAAATGAGCTGCCTAAGGAAACCGTGCCTGTCAGCTTTCCGGTCTGCGGTTCCTCTGCGAGCTTTCTGTCCTCTGCCGTAATAACAAGGCAAAGCTCCGCCGACGGCTCAAAATCATATTTGAACGATATGCGGTCACCTTTTGCCAGAAGCCTTATCTCACCGCTTCTCGGATCCCACCGCTCACAAAAGCCTCCCGCGGAAAATTCCACGCTCGCGCCGTAATACGCCTGAAGTCGGTTTATATTCATCAGCACGGCGATTAAATTCTCCCCGTCGCGGCGGAGCTGAATATATATATCGCCGATTTCCCTGCCTTCGGCGTCCTTCACGCTTGCCTGAGGCGAAATCCCGAGCGCCTGAACCATATTCTCACGCGCGGTGTAAACCGCCGGAAGTTTTGCGGCCTCGTCCGAGGCGACAGCGTCGATATACCGGGGCGGGCTGCCCGCCACAATAATGCTTCCGCCCTTATCGGCGAACTCTTTAAGCAGCCCGAGGGTCGTGCGGCGCATATTGCTCATTCCCGTGACAAGAACCTTTCTGTAAACCGATTTGCCGATTCTTAAAACGGTTTCTCCGTTCAGCTCCTCCACGCTGCCCATACGCTTTATAAAATCCTCGTCGCCGTAGTCAAAATCCGTTTTGGCGGCGCAGAGCGTGCGGAAGGTTTCCTCATACATTCTCTCGGCTTCCCGCACCTCCTCATCGATAGGCACGAGCTGCCACGACCATTTCGGGTATATCCTGCACCAGAGGCTTTCGACCGGATTGAGAACCAGCAGGTCACATACCGGCTCGCCCTGTTCAAGGAAAACATTAAGGCGCGAGAAATAATCCTCAACGTACGAATAATAAGGATACCACGCCGACTGATAGGATATGCTCGCAGGATAGTCGCGCTTTCCCTCGCCGCGCATGCTGTACCACGACAAATGGTGACAGCGCAGATTTATGCCGAACAGCGCCTGCCAGTCGCCCACCGATTTATGCGACTCAAAATCAAACTGCCAGCCGGTGACGCCGTAAAGCTCGCTTAACATTTTATTCTTTCCGAGCTGTCTCGCCGCGGATTGAAGCTGCTTTACGATCCAGAAGCAGTAATTGTGCTCCGTAAGCACGTCAACTCCCGGGACGTCCATATATTCATAAGCGCGCATTATCGAGCCTATCATAGTGGTCTGGGCGGTCAGGCTGTCCTCGTGGAGCAGGTGTCCGGTAAAAAGCATATTGTTTTTCCGGCACCAGTCATGTATCGGAGCGAGGAAATTTTCAAGGAAAAGCCGCTCCGTCAGCTCCATATACTGCCATTTTACGGGGCTTACCTTTTCCCCGTCCTTCCACAGATACAGCTCCGGAAGGAAATCGCGCAAATCATATCCGTAAGCCGACTCAAACTCATCAAAAAGCTTATCCGTAAAGGGCAAAAGGTACTCGGAATCCGGGTTCGAGTTGCCGAAGCCCGCCATTATCGCTCCTCTGTGGGGCTCATCGGTAAAAATGCCGAGTATTTCCTTTCCGAAATGCTTTCCGCAGTGTTCGCGGTATTTTTCATGCGTTTCCTTTATGAAGCATTCCGTCGCTTCCCGCTTCATGGTATCAAGATACGTATACCCGTTGCAGGAATCCTCGCGAACCATATCTTCGACGGTAAACTTTAAAACGGTTCTTCCGCCCGCCTGCGAGCCGGAGGAAATACGTTCCTTGCCGGAAAAAGAAAGTCCGTCAAGATTTACCGCGAAAACGGCGACCGCGTCCGTCCGGTCGGTATCCTCGCAGCTTTCAAGAACCGTCATTCTTAAAAACTTCATACGGTTCTCACGGTGCTTTGTCACCATTCCTCCGGCGATACCCGACGGCCAGCGGTCCTCGTCGTAAAGCCAGGTTTCCATTCCGAGCGATGCGCCCTTTTCCGCGCACGAGTTTATAAGGTCAAACCATTCGTTACCGAGATATTCGGTCTCAAGGCCTATTCTGGAATGGCAGAAATATCCGCCCATGCCCATCTGTCTGAATACCTCTATCTGTCTTAAAAGCTCTGATTTCTCGAGCTTGCCGTTCCAGCTCCAGAAAGGCTTGCCGCGGTACTCTGCGGTTGGATTTTTAAAAAGCTCTTCCGTTTTTCCCATCCGATCACCCCTTGTGTTTTACATTTTCTGCGGTCAGACGGCTCCGGCTCGCCGGCAGCCGTCCCGCAAAAGTGTCCGTTATACGTGTTTCTTTTTTATTACAAGGAAATATACCGCCGTTCCGGCTCCCGCCAGAACAACAACCGCGCCGATCACAATATACAGCCACAGATAGGAGGTTTCTTCCTGCTGCTCGGTTTTGTTGTTTACTTCCTTATCCTTGTCTTTATCGTCTGAAACGGTAGACTCTATATTCGAATTCTGCGGCTCCGAAACCTCGGTTTTGGATGACTCGCCGTCGGTGCTTCCGACAGACGATGTCGTCGGCTTCTGGGAAGAGCTGTCAGTGCTGCCCGAGGGCTGTGACGAGGTTGTGGAGGAAGGCTGCTCCTCACGGATATAAAGCGGGATCAGCTGAGTATGCCAGTGTCCCCACCACGCCTCCACGCCTGTGGGCGTATAGGCAGTGCCTATATAATTCTGTATGCTTAAATCAAGCTGTCCCAGATTGTTTCCGCTTATGCCTATATTATGGGCATAATGGGGGAAATTGTTGCGGAACGAAGATGTTTTGGTGAAGTTTACACCGTCTGTCGACTCGTAAATTTCCACATATGAATCGTAATCCCATCCGCCTTTGAGCTGAAAGCCTATAAATTTATCGATATCCGGACAGTATCTTACTTCCTCCGGCTTATTCTCGCACATTTTGTTTGACAGCTCGTTTCCCGGCCAGTTGGGATCCTTAAGGGAAAACGTCGATACCGATATATTGCCCTCGCTGTTCCAGTCCTGATCGGGGTGAGTCTGATCAACATAGTACATATAGAGCGTATCGCCCTTTACGGTGAAGGAAGGCATTGAGCAGCCCACGCCGTCACCGCTGTACCTCGTAATGGCGTAAGGATCGCCGCCCCAGCCGTTGCCGTTCCATTTCTCATACGGTCCTTCCGGATTTTTGGCTCTTGCAATAAACAAGTTATTAACTTGCTTTTCTTTGTCCGGATTAGTGCGGAACTCAGGCGAGCCGGTGTATCCCACATAATAGTAATCGCCGTATTTGAAGGCGCCCGGGTCGCAGGTAGACCACTGATCCTCGGAATTAAGGGTAGGATAAAGCACTGTTTTCCATTCGGTCCATGTTTTTCCGCCGTCGGTCGAACGGATGTATTCGATACTGTCGTTTCCGTATCTTACGCCGTTCGAGACGAGCGGAGGAGCCGACGCCCATATATCTATGCGGTCGCCGTCTATCAGGATAGCAGGTCCGTAGCGATATGCGTACTGGGTGCTCCCAGGCGGGGTGAAAATTACCTGCCCCGCATCGGCACATATGATTTTGAGGGTTGAACCCGAAGATGCCGCTGAGGCGGGAACCGTCAGCAGGACGATCGCCGCCAGAACGGAGAAAAACGCTGATATTCTTTTTCTCATTTTATTATCCTCCAACTGAGGTCATCAGACGCCGAAGCGCTCGTTTATTTCGGCCTGAGCGGAATTTATGATAGACTCCATTGCCTGCTTAGGTGTCATTTTCTGATCGACGCAGGCGTCTGCCGCGTATTTTTCGAAAGAAGTGGTCGTTACACGGAACACCGAAGAATACGAACGGATCTTGCGGAGCATTTCGAGTGATTCCTTATCGCGAACGTAGGAAGCGTGCTCACCGTCCCAGTTGGCCGCCTTTGTAAAGGTGCGGTTGCCCAGCGCTACAAGTACCTTGCCCGCGTCCTCTACCTGCGAATTGTTGCTCGCAAGTCCGTAGAAGCGGTTATTCATGAGTATGCAGGTGTAGTCCTTCTGACCGTCACCCTTCGGGAAAGGTATGATGCCGTAGTCATCTTCCATAAGGGCGGAAAGGTCATTTATATCGGGGGAGCCGTTTCCGCCTATATAGAAGAAGTTTTCACCGGCCATAAACGAGTTGATGGCAGTGACATAATCGCCGCTCTTGTTCTTATTGTAAAGACCGGCTTTACAATAGCTCTGCAGCCAGTTGAGTGCTTCAAGTAATTTTGAATCCAGTCCGTTGAATACCGGAATGCCGTCCGCCAGAACAACCGGAGAGGTTCCGTTTGCGAATACCAGATTGAAAAGATAAGGAGTAAATGTCGCGTTGCAGCCGTAAACCTTTCCGTTGGACTGCTTGTATACAGATTCGGATATTGAGCGGAACTTTGACCATGTCCACTCGCCCTTGTTAACAAGGCTGTAAAGATCGCCGACCTTATATTTCGAGGCAAGCGCCTTATTGAAATACACGACGCTGTATCCTATGTATTTCTCAAGACCGACGCCGTAGCAGACGTTCTTGTAGGTCGCGTTGACGATGGAAGCCTGGCTCCAGCCGTTTGTGTTGAGACCTACCGACTTCACTTTTGAGAGATCGGCAAAATAGCCGTTCTTATAAAGATCCGCCATCTCGCCCTGTATCTCGTATATATCAGCGTAGATATCTCCGCTGGCGGTCGAGGTCGCCACATCGCTTAAAAAGCTGTTGGCGTCCATATACACCATTTTGATTTCGCAGTTGTAATCCTTCTTAATAGCCGCTATCGCCTTTACGTTCGCCTGAGCCACAGGGTCGCTGTTGCTTGACTTGTAGTTGTTGGGCCAGAAAGTTCCGATCTTGATTGTCTTGCCCTTGAGATTTGTTACCTGCTCTTTGAAAACCGGATCCTTAAAAGGATCTATACCGTCAAGAAATCCCGGGTCAACCATGACCGCGTTGCCGCCTGTTTTGCTGGGAATCGATGCGGTCGGTTTAGAGCTTGTGCCTGTCTGTCCGCCGTTTGAGCTTCCGCTCGTCGTGCTGCTGTCTCCCGACTGCTGTTCGGAAGAACCGGAGCTGCCGTCATAAGTGTAGTCTGAGCCTGTATAACCGGACGAGCTTCCGTCTTTGGCAGACTTGCTCGAACGGCAGGCGCTGACTGTGAGCAGAACGGCTAACGCCGCACCAATAGCTAAAATCCTTTTTAACATAATATTTCCTCCTGAAACTGAAAATATTTTGAATTAAAATCAGCGGTGTTACACGTGTAACACAAGTGCATTATAACACATTTATGATAAAAATGCAAGTGATTTGTACAAAAACTTTTCATTTTTTAAAAAAAACGTTGACAAATTTCCGCATAAGGTCAATCAAACGCGCCGCTCCAGCGCGTAATTATTTAAGACCGGGCGCGAGTCCGGTTGAGCTTCTGATGTAAAGCTCGGTCCGGATATCTATATCCTTGACGATATTCTTCTTTATATGGTTATACAGAAGCTCAAACGCCATCATTCCGTATTCCCGCTTGTCAAAGCCGATTGAGGTCACGGTAGGATTGAAGTTTCTCGATATATATATATCGTCCATACCGATAACCGACAGCTCATCGGGAACCGATTTGTTGAAATACGCCGCCGCCTGTATAACGCCGTACGCCATCAGGTCGTTAAGGCAAATGACCGCGGTCACTTCGGGGTGATCGGTCAGAAGTCTTTTGGTGAGCGAGTAGCTCGAATCCATATCCGGATTCCTTATGCCGGTTTCGCTCACAAAAATTTTCGGACTGTCCGGAAGGTATTTGTCCATTGCCGAGAAGAACATACGGTCGCGTATATCAAAGTTGCTGTTTCTGCCGAAGGTGCTTACCATCGCGATATGCGTGTGCCCCATGCTTTTAAGGTAAGAAACCGCTTTGTCGATTCCTGTCATATGGTCTACGAAAATGTGGGATATTTCCTTGCTGTCCTTAAGTATTATTCCGTTTATCAGGACCCTGATACCCGCTTCGACCATATTGAAGATGATTTCATGGTATTTTTCGTCCGACAAAGGCGGCACACCCACTATGAAAACCCCGTCTATCCTCTGGGCGATAAGGCGGCGTATATAATTCTCGATTTCACGCTGGGCGGTGCATATGCTGACAAGATAATTATTGTCGATTGCCGCGTTTTCAAAGCCGGTTATTATCTCGGCAAAATACGGGTTGGACAGATCGTTCGCCAGAACGGCGAGCTGACGCGTCTCGTTCTTTGTCATCGAACGCGCCACCATATCCGCCGTATAGTTCAGCTCCTTTACCGCATCCCATACCTTTTTGGTGATTTCCGGAGAAACGCCCCTGCTTTTATTAAGAACATAGGAGACCGACGCCTCCGAAACTCCGGCCCGTCTTGCCACATCTTTCCTTGTAACCCGCACAGCTACTCCGCCTTTTCAAAAATTATCCTACTATACCCGCCCGGTCAATAGACTCAACAAAGAATTTCTGCAATACTATATAAACCAACGCGATCGGTATCACCGCAAGAACCGCTCCGATATTTACGTAATTCGCCACCTCTATCGGCTTTCCGGCGCTTTGCATCAGAGCGTTGACATTGCGCGACATTATATCTATATCATCTAAAAATCTCGGCGTGAAAACCGTGTCCGTCCACTGCCATGCCAGTGAAAGCAGGAATACCGTCACCATTGTCGAGGTCGCGGCGGGAAGCATTATTTTCGTGAACGTCCTAACCGTGCCGCAGCCGTCAAGATACGAGGCTTCCTCCAGCTCCTTGGGCATATTCCTGAAAAACTGCCTGAACATAAAAATGTAAAGCCCGTTTTTTATTCCGAGTCCCGTAAGTGACATAATCACGAGCGGCCACGGCGTTCCTATGAGATTGAAGACTCCGAGGAAGGTTTTGAATTTGAGATACAGCGGCAGCAGAATCGTCTGGGAAGGCACTATCAGCGAGAAAATGACAAGGAAAAAGCATATTCCCCGCAGCTTGAAGCGGAATCTCGCGAAACCGTAGCCGGTAACAGCGCACACCAGAGTCTGCAGCGGGCTGAGTATCAGGCAGATTACAACCGTATTCCTCAGCGTGGTCCAGTAATTCATCTCGTTTATTACATGTTTTATATTGTCTAACGTAAAATTTTTCGGCAGGAACCTTACAGTCGGATCGATAAAATCAGAGTAGGTCTTGAAGGCGTTGATTATCTTTATAAAAAACGGATAAAGAATAATGTAGCACAGACCGAGAAGAATTATCGCTCTGACAATCACCCACAGAACCGAGGTCAGTGTCTGGGGCTTCAGATACTTTGATTTAAAACGTTCCAGCCGCACGCCGCTCCGCGGCGATGTTCTAACAGATGCATCCATTTTTCAACCCCCCCTTCTAATCCAGATACTGAATACGCTTCGAGAGTATCCCGCAGATTATTCCGAGACAAAGCAGGATAATCACGAAAAACATCCAAGACATCGCGCAGGCATATCCTATTCCCCTGCTGTGAGTAAAGGAATTGTCCAGAATATACTGCAGTATCTCATATTTCGGATTTGTAAAGGAGTCTATGATAGTATACACTATATTTACGAGTATCATCGGCGTGAGAATCGGGAAAGTGATTTTCCAGAACTCCTCCCACTTGGTCGCGCCCTCCACCTTTGAGGCCTCAAAAAGCGAACTGGGTATCGACTGGAGCGCCGATATGAAAATCAGTATCTGCACACCCGACGAGTTTACTACACTGTAAGTATTGTCCACCGCGTATATTATCACTCCGGTAAGGGTGCTGTTCAGGTTCGCCGACTCAAGCAGGGACCTCAGGTCAAAGAAGGAGGAGAAGTTCCCCGAAAACGCCGTTGAGATAGATTCGCCGGTATTGCTCGACGAGCTGAAAAACGATGTCGCCATATTGTTGACGTCTGCTCCGGCTATAATTCCAGTTGCCACAAGCACGGGAAGGAAGAAAATAGTCCTCGCGGCGCCTCTGCCGATAAACTTCTGGTTGAGAACGTTGGCGATGAAAAAGCTGAAAAACAGTATTACCACCAGATCAACCAGCGTGCCGCGTATGGCGCTGTAAAGCATGGGTAAAAAATCAGTGTCGTTTGTTACGGCCTCAACATAATTTTCAAACCCTATATACTCCTGCTCGATATAATTGAATTTTATCGCGGCAAACTCCAACGAGTATTTGAAAGATTCCGCCAGAGCAGGAAGAAAAATGAAAAGCATTCCGAAAAGAAACGGAGCGATAAACAGATAACCGGCTCGGTTTTTTCTGTCCATCAGGTTTCCGACGTGTTTTTTCCGGAGATCGGATTTACGAAAATTCATCATATCCCATTCCTTTTGATTGGTTTATTTCAGCAAGCAGTAATCCATTCCGTCAATTGTCGTTTCGCCGACAGTCACAGGCTGATCGTTATAATTTATCAATACACTGCTTCCGTTTTCATAGCGTACCTGAACCACATTCTCGGAAAGTATGCTGTGCTGCACTATCGCGCTGTCACTGACCTCGTAAAAGAAATCGCTCAGCTGCTCATAAGCCGATACAATTTCTTCCTTCCACTCATCGACCGAAACCGAATAGTAGTTTGAGTAGCTTGTGTCAGCCAGCAGAAGAGGATCCTCGGTCATCAGGATATAATGAAGACCCGCGCCGTTTTCGATGCTTTTAAGAAACGAATTCTGATAGCTGCCCTGCTGGTTCAGCGCGACACCGCTGTAATCCACACACCCGTGCAGAACCATACCCACAAAAGGAACCGTATAGCTTTCAATACTTATACCCGAAGATTCCAGCGGCACATCCGTGACCGCTCCGGCATATTTCAGCGTATAAATATTTCCGCCGTCTATCAATAAATTATACCCTGAGTCCCGTAGATTTTCAAGTGAAGAAATGACAATATTTTTAGTGTCCTCCCTTGTGAGCTCGTGCCTTTCATCGTAATTTCCGGAAAGGTATGAGCCCATTGACGAAACCCGTATCTCATTTATTCCGACGTCCTCCGCGGCGTCCTTGAATTTCCCGATTATGTAATCGAAGCTGAGCGGATTTATCAGATGCGCGCTGCTTTCGGGATCGCGCTCGCCGTTGGCCGGCGAGTAGCCGCTCAGAACCGCCGTATTGTTGCTTATGAACCTGGCGATCTGGGAGCTGGTGTCAAGTCCGTTGCCGTTGCGGTAAACCTTTGTGAAATCAACGTCAAGATAGAGCTTGTTTCCGCCGTCCTCAAGATAATCCGCGAGCGTTTTGTAGCCTTCGGCTCCGCCCATGGATTTCTCTATTTTGAGCTTCTGCGGTATCCTGAACTGCATTCCGCCGTTTATGCTTCCTTGAAGCGTGATATCGAAGTCATCTATACCGTCCTTCTCAAGCTCTTCGGCAAACCGCTGTATATTCTCAAAGGTTGATGCCGCGACCTCTACATTCATCGGAATAAAGCCTATCATCTGGCGCTTTGTCACGGCTCCGATAAAGCTCAGATCCAGTCTCGGGCTGCTTTTTGAATCCTTTTCGGTCAGCGAGCCGGTGCTGCAGAGATACGCGCGGTAGTATGCCGCCATACCCGAATATCCCGATTTTTCGCCGTAAAGGAAATGGTAGCGCACCACATACGGCGCGTCAGGCTTCTTTTTGGAATAAACCCTGTTGGCAACAACGTTTTCCTGCTGGTCGAGTATATCGTTCTGCGCTATATCCATAGCGTAATAGGTGAAATAGGGCGATATGGCATTGTATTTTGAAAGCGAGTTTTCGGTTTTGACTCTCACGCCGCCCATCGCGTCGCCGCTCTCGACGATTCCAAAAACCCCTGCGGAGCCCCGCTGTATGCCGAAAACCGGAAAGACGGAATACGGTGCAAGCGAGGATGAGTTTGACAGGTCAAGCCCGAAATCGCTTCCGTAAAACGGGAGATCGGTCTGGGTGAGGGTCGAGGTGTTCTCGTTTCTCGAGTCATTCTCGATAACCGCGCCGCTGCCGTCCGACACAAGCAGATAGCCTTCCTCGTCCGCCGTCGATGCGAAAAAGTTGCTTAACAAATATATCTTTGTCAGATAGTAGCCGCTGTTTTCCACATGCACGATATTCGGCGTATCAATCTGAGCCACGAGATCCCTGCCGTGGATACGGTAAATAACCGGTATCTCAAAATACGCCTGTACCGCTCCCGCGGAATTTTCAATGCCTACGAGCTTTTTCTGCTCCGCCACAAAGTCCGCGTCCATTTTCAGCGCCGAGGACACCTCCTCCATCAGCGTGCGCTGAACAGTCGTAAGATAATCGGCCTCGCATACATATATTGTTCCGAGTTCTTCAAGTCCCGGATATTTTTTTATGTTTTCCGATTTGCCCGCGTCGTCAAGCTCGTCGTAAACCACCGCCTGATAAAGACGCTGGAACCTCGCGAAATCAAATCTGTCGAGCCTGCCTTCGCTTATCACCTCGTCGGCGCGCTGCTCAAGCTCGTCGTACCCTTCCTTTGACATTACATAGCATATATTCTGATTCGCCGTGTCTGTACCGAAGCAGTACGTAACCTTCAGTGTATCCCCGTCGCACTCCGTGCGCACCTGATTCATTCCGTCGTCGTTTATGCTGTCCGGATAGCTGCTCATGGTGTTCTGGGCGCTCGCGCCGTCATAATATTCGATGGAGACTTGGGAAAAAGCGTCCGCCTTGCCCTCGTCGCTCAGCTCGTCGGGATTCTCGTAAATCGCGCGGTTCGAGAAGAATATTTTACCCGTTTCCTTATCAAGAACCGCTATATCGTAATATTTCCCCATATAAAGAGAAATATATTCGTTGCTCAGCATTTCTTCCATTGAGGCAAGCGCCTGCGTTTCGTGCTCGGCCGCCTTGTACGCTCCTGTTTTCGCCTCTGCCTGGAGATCGTTGACAAACTGACTGTCGCTGAACTCATAATAGCTTTTGACGGAATCGGCCGGGTGAAGCACGTCCGTGCAGCCCGAAAGCATAATCACTATACCGGCGCAGCCTGCCGCGGCTGCCCTGCGGATAATTTTACCGGCAATATTCATTCGGCTTCCCCCTTTCCTATCCCATCCTGAGCTTCAGCTCGGTCCAGAAAGTAACGACAAAGCCGGACATCTGCTGAATCAGATTGAAGAACAAAAGCGCAATATACGCTATCATACACATTCCGAGAAGTATAAATATTATCATAAGCACCGTTTTGCCGAAGGTGTACTGGTGCGTCACCAGTGTCCCGCTGAAAAGCAGAAACGCCATCCACACGTAACCAAGATTGGTCAGCATGGTATAGAATGAAGCCTCGGTGAGAACGAGCGCGTAGCTCATGGGAATGAGAATGATATTCACCAGCACAAGCGGGATAAGCGCGTAGGCTGTGGCTTTGACTATATCCACAAATTCACCCTCGCCGTCATAAAGGCTCGTAAGGCACCAGTTTGAAATGCACCAGAGGAAAAACAGCGCGAGTGTTGTCGCTACGCTTTTATATACGTTGAAATTCACGCCGCCGTCCTGATTGAAAAGATAAGCCGTGCAGAAGCCCGACAGAACCGAAAGCAAGGTATACGCCGCGAGCCAGAAGACCGCTGTGCGCAGGCTTCCCCTGTTTTCGTGCTTGATTTCCCAGAAACCCTTGAACGGATGCGTGGTCAAATATAGAGAATACCGTAATTCCTTAAGCATGGTACCCATATTTATTCACTCCTGACTTCATACTAACTGCCCTTATAGTATCTTACGAAACGCCTGATTATATGGTAAAGCAGTATGACAACAGCTATTACTATGACCGTTACCATTATCGCCGGAAAGTATTTCTGCACATTCTGCTTACGGATTATTTCAACCGTATCGGAATAGCGTTCCGTATCCTCGGCATACTTGAAATATTTGAGCGCCGCGTCGTATTCTCCCTGTTCAAGCATTGCGTTTCCGAGACCGACAAAAGCGTATTTGAAATTTGTGTTTTGGCTCGCGAGCTGCGACCACAGTCCGTACGCCTCCTCGTAATCTCCGTTATACTGGCTGGCGACAGCCTCAAGGACAAGCTCGCCGTATGATGACGGACTGAAAACAAAAATTTTCCCGAGTCCGCTGTCCAGCACAAGAATCTGGTCGCCCTTGTAGCGTATATCGGCGGGCGTCTGGAAGCTGCTCTTCTCGTTTCCGAGCTTTCCGAAAACGAAAAGCAGATTTCCGTTGTCGTCATAGGTGAAAACGTGACCGTTCTGCTGGTCGAGCATGCTGTAAACACCGTTGTCAGAGGTCGAGACCCCGATGATTCTCGATGGTTCCTCGTCAAACTCAAGGTCTCCCATGGGAGCGTAAAAGCCGTTGCGCTTCAGAACGTCGGTTCCCATTGTGTTCAGCTTCTTCACCGGAGTGACCGAGCCGGATTTATCCTTTGACTTTATCGTGTTCTCTATATCCTCGGCGTCAAGGGAGCTTATCGTCGCCCACAGAAAATCCTCGCCGTCCATACATATGTTGTTGTACTCGGTAGGAACGAACTGTTCCGATTTTGCCTGCTGCGCCTCGGTGTAGAAACGTCTTAATATGATGGTCATAATATCGTACTGCACCTGAGGGGAGCCTATGTATCCCATGAATTTGCCCTGGCTGTCGAGCTGAATGATGCCGCGGTTGATATTGCGCGCCACCACGTAAATTCTCCCTATGCTGTCAACCGCGAGCTTGACGGGCAGGAAAACCTCCGAGTCGCTCACGCCGGTCATATTTTCCGGACGCTCTATCACCTGCTTGACGTTGCCGTCGGCGTTGCATTTAATAATGCGGTTATTCTGAGTGTCGGCTATCAGAAGATCGCCGTTTTTGTAAACAAACATTCCCTCTGGCTGATTGAGCTGCAGCGTCTCCCCGCCGTTTTTGAATTCGGAAAGGGCTTTCTCGTAGCTGAAATCGTCGGAAAAAACCAGTATGCGGTTGTTTCCCGTGTCAACCACATACGTTTTCCCCGTCTCCTCTGAAACAACAAGCCCGTGCGGATCGCTCGCCCGCACACCCTCGGAATCGGTTATATCGACCGACTTCTTGAAGGTATAGGCGTCGGGTATGCTTACGTCATTTCCGTTTTCGTCATATGTATAGCTGGTGCTTCCGCCGTTTCCCTCATATGCGGCCGCCGTTACCTGAAAAAGCATCAGCGCGATAATCAGTAACGCAGAAAGGTATTTCAAATATCTCACAAAAACACCTCAATCTTTCATGCCTGACGTCGACATTGTTTCCGTAACATTGGACTGCGAAACAATAAAGACCGCAAGCGGAACCAGCATCATAAGCACGGTAATGGCTCCTCCGACTCCCGCGCGGGCTATGCCCGCCGCCTGAACCTGGCTCAGCGCGTAGGAAAGGGTCTTGAGCTGTTCGCTGAATATGTAAGACGAGCTTCCGAGCCCCCAAAGCGACTGAACCGTGAAAATCATAAGCGTTATCCACGCAGGCTTAGCCATCGGCATTACCAGCTTGAAAAATTTTACAAATTCGCACGCACCGTCTATATCGGCGCTCTCAAGAACGGAAAGGTTCACCGTCTGATCCATAAACTGCTTCATAATGAAGAGTCCCAGCGGCGCGCCGACCGCGGGAAAAATAACCGCGGTGTATGTGTCTATCAGGTGCAGCTTGGACATTATTATAAAGCTCGGAATGGCCGTAACGGCCGAGCTGAACATAAGCGTCGTCTGTATTACCGTAAATATGAATCCCGAGCCGGGAAATTTATAGCGCGAAAGCGGATAAGCGCACATTGACGCCAGCACTATATGCAGCAGCGTACCCGCCGCGGTTATAAAGACCGTATTGAAAATATACCGGCTGAAGGGGATCCACGAATCCGACATCAGGGAAAACAAATCGCTGAAATTCTTTAAAGTCGGCTTTATCACGAAAAACCTGGGCGGGAAAAGCCACAGCTCGTTTGCCGGCTTGAGCGATGTGGAAATTGTGTAGACAAAAGGCAGTATCATCAGTATTCCTATAAGGGACAGGAATACCACAAGCACTATATCGCCGCCGATTGAGCGGGAAACCTTTTTCTTGAAAATCACACGTAAAATAGACATATATCAAGTACCTACGCTTTTCAGAAGTTTACGTATAACCGAATTGCAGAAAATCATCATAAGGAACAGTATCGTCGCAAGCGTACAGGCATATCCCATTTCGTACCGCGTAGTGCCGTAATCCGACAGATGGTTCATTATCGTATGAACCGCGTAGTTCGTGCTCGGGAAACCGCAGAGGTTCGTTATTACGTCGCCGACTCCGAACGAACCGGTAATGCTGAGCACCGCGGAGAGCAGAAGCTGCGGCTTCATCATGGGCAGGGTCACATACCAGAGCTCCTGCCAGCGGTTTGAGATGCCGTCGAGCGCAGCGGCCTCGTAATACTGCTTATCAACACCCTGAAAACCGGCTATGAATACCAGAAAAGACGTACCGAGACTCATCCAGAGGATTATCACTATAAGTATCGGGAACATATAGTCGGGGTTCTGGAAAAACTGTATCGGCGTCTGGATTATGCCGAGCTTTCTGAGAATACTGTTCACATAACCCTGAGCGTCTCCGCTGAAGAGATAGTTCCATATAATGTATATTCCGCCCGAAATTGACGGCGCGTAGAAAATGATAGTGAAAAACACACGCATATTATGCGAAAGCTCGTTTATCAGCCACGCGAAGAAGAAGGAAAGCAGAAAACCGCCGGGTCCGACGATCACCGCGAAAAGCAGCGTGTTTTTCAGAGCTATAATGAATATATCGTCATTCAGGAAAAGCCTGAAATAATTATCCACACCGATAAACTCCGGCGCGCTCAGCATATTGAAAGAAGTAAAGCTGAGCAGCACCGCCACTATTACCGGCAGAATCGTAAATAAAGTAAACAGCAGCAGATAAGGGAGCATGAACAAGTAATGAACCCTGTGTTTTCTCATTGCCCTGAGCGTAAGCCTGCAATCGCTTTTCAGCCGTGCTTTAAAAGCATATCTGCCAGGAAACATTTATACCTTTCACCCTTTCAACATCAAAATCCGAAAATCATTCCAGTCCGAATTCCCGGCGCTTCAACAGCATTTCTTGATTTATCTGATCAATATAGCCGAGCAGCGTATCGCGTGTACTTACGTTCTCACTGTACACCGTAGCTATCGCGAATCCGACGTTCCTGCTTGTCATATATCCGCCCGGAACCTCAGGCACGCCCTGTGTCGCGTCCATCTGTTCAAGCAGCACTTCTATTTCGGAGGTGCGCCACGGAAGCATTTTCATCGCCTCAAGGTTAGCGGTGTTGTACCTCGCTCCGACGCCCATTACATTCTCAAGCTCCTTGCCGTACTGGTACTGGGTGTCGGCGGAGGTGAGCCATTTCATAAATTCCCAGCCGCTTTCTTTTTCCTTGCTCGCCGCCATAAGCACACAGCCCGCTCCGGTAGACGAGGATGTGTTGTTTACGGTGCCGTCCTCGTTCTCAAAGCCGGGAATCGTGGTCATTCCCCATTTTCCGCTTATTTCCGGCGCGGAAATCTGAAGCAGATTGTAATTGCTGTAATCCTCTATTCCGATAACTATCTCGCCGGTGCGGAAACGTGTCACGAAATTGTAGGAATAGGGCAGATTGTAGTCCGTATAGAACCGCATGAAATAATTGAAGGCGTCAAGAGCGGTTTTTGTATCCAGCGCGCTGTTTTTTTCGTCCTCGGTGTAAAGCCTGCCGTTCATCTGATACAAAAACGTCACGTAGGAATTGAAATTAGGCATCATGGATATATTCATATTCTGTCCCTGTATGGTCGGGAGAGCCGAAATCACATCCTGCCACGTTTTTATGGAGTTGATATCGATTCCGAGCTGTTCAAGAATATCCTGGCGGTAGAACATCATCATATAGGAGAAGGTCTCCGGTATGGCGTACACTCCGCCGCGGTAGGTGTAAGGCGTGAGCGCGCTTTCGGGGAAGCGCGCCGCCACCTCGTCAAAGCCCGGCATCCCGGACAGCTCCGCGACCGCGTCTCGCATGGCGTAGTTTGCCGGCTCGCTTCCGGTAACCTGCAGCGCCACGTCAGGTCCTATTCCGGCAACGGTCGCCGTAAGGATCGTCGTGGACGGAACAAGCTGAAGGTTTACAGAGGTATCGTACTCCGGCGTGAAGTTCCCGACGATAAGCCGCCTTAGCACAAGCGCCTGGTCACGTCCGCCCGACAGGCCGTTTCCTACCCAGACCGTTATCGAGTTGCCGCTTCCGCCGCCTGAAAGATTATTGTAATCGTCGAAGAACGAGGATATGAATTTAAGCACGCCGTCCTTGAAGGATACCCACAGGTTTGCGTTCGCGCGGGGCAGCTCGGCGCCCGCCTCGGATACGAACAGGTAATCGAGCAGCAGCGGCTGCTTTTTTACATCGAGCAGCAGGTTCGCGAAGGTGCTGAGAGAATCCTTGAACTGGCTGTACAGCGCCGGTATCTGATCCGGGTCGTCTGCCATTTCATCAAGCTGATACGCCAGCTGATTCATCTGAGCCACGTTTGAATCCTGCTTTCCCGTAAGGTCAACCCATTCCTGCGCCACGCTTCTGAGCGCCTCGGCTTCGGCGGCAAAGGTCTCTATAACGTCGGGCATATACTGGTCAATATTATAGTCACGGTAAAGATCCGGCTCCGAACCGAGCAGCGTAAGCAGTCTCCACGCGGCGTTGTTGAGATTGTCAAGACTGCGGGTCGCCTTTACGAGCGAGCCCGACAGCTCACCGAGCACTACCTCCATTGTTACGGTCTGGACTCCCTTTTCAAGGTAGAAAAGATAGGGCTCATCTCCGCCGGCAAGCTCAAGCTGCCATTTGTTGTCGTATTCAAACTGCAGGTTCTCCGCCTCCGCGAAAGGCACCTTGCCGTTTATGTACAGGCGCCTGACGCACTGAACGTCCCGCAGAAAGTTCTGCTTGAAGCGGCAGCCTATATTGTAAAGGCCGCTTTCCGGCACATCTATCTCCCATGATATCCACGCTCCCGGCTCCTGCCATTTGGTTCCGCCTATCACGTTGATTTTCTGCTCATCGTATCTGTACGGCTCATTCGCCGGAGAGCTGTTGTCCGCCGTCGCATAGAGCGCCGAGCTTGATACCGCGGACGCGTCCTCAGCCTGAATTTTAAGTATTCCGCCGTCCAAAGCGCCTTTAACCTCGGTTATTCCCTGGGACCTGTAAGACTCAAGCGCCTCTTCGTAAGACGGGATCCCGTCCTCCGCCTGCTCAAGAACAACGGAACTGACCGCCATCGGCTCCGAGGACGATTCAAGCGCTACCGTATGCGCACCCTCTGAAAAGTAAAAGGCGAATTTTCCGAACATACCGGAAGCGTCCGAAAGAACGGCGGTTGTCCAGCCGCTTGTCTCCTTCGTTGAGGGTGAAGAGGTGTCGTCCTCCGTTTCCTCAAAGCCGAAGACCCGTCCGAACTCAATTTCGCCCGCCTCCTCAAAGGGAAGCTTTCCGTCTATAAGGAATTTCCGCTGTATTTCCGAATTGGTGCCCGGAAGCGGAAGATATCCTATTCTCACATAATACAGACCCGCCTCAGGAACCGTTACATTCCAGCCGACTTTGCTGTTTTCCCCGGTTATAACCGCGGTGCCCTCACAGCCCTCATATGATTCCTCAACGGTCACGTTCTCGGAAAAAGCGATGGCTTTGAGGTCTACGGCAATGCTTTTACCGCCGCTTTCCGTTCCGGACAGCGCTTCCGAATACTCCCCGTAATCACTTATTGCCGTACCCTGCGACTCACCGGACGCTTCAGCCGCGCCCGCGCTCTCATCGGCGCTTCCGTAAACACCGCAAACCGCACCCGATGCGGCAACCGTAGCGGCGACAAGAAAAGCCGCGGCGGTCTTTTTAAGTAAACTCAGCAATACAATCATTCCTTTTGCTATTGATTTTGCAGGCGTTTGTGACACGTGTTTCATACCGTAATTATACTACACGCATTATATCATTGCAACAATTTTTTTGTATAATTTTATATCTGAAACCGTTTTTTACAAAAACTTTGGATATTTGCGACTAAAAAGCACAATCATTTAATTGTTTTTACGCAAATTTAATATAAAAACAGGAAAGCCTACTTCATGTTAAATTATGCGCAAAACGAAAACAAAACCAATTTGTTGTTATACGAGTAACCGATTAACGGCGCTTTTTACTTCAGTCCGTTGTTTTTTATCACGTCGCGGTACCAGTACGCGCTGTCCTTCCATGTGCGCTTCTGTGTCTCGAAATTGTTATGGATTATCCCGAACCTGTATGAATATCCGGCGCTCCACTCGAAATTATCGTACAGCGACCAAAGATAATAGCCTCTTATATCGATGCCTTCCTCTATCGCCTTATGTATCCACTTCAGGAATCCCTCCACATATTTGATGCGGTACTCGTCGTGAATCTTGCCGTCAGCGCCTATTTCCTCGTTTTCCCCGTGTATGCCGTTTTCGGTTATGTAAATCGGTATAGTCAGCCCGAACTCTTCCTTAAGCATTTTCACCGCGTCATATACGCACTTCGGATAAAACTCCACGCCGCGCTCAAGGAAGTTCCCTCCGTTGCGCTCAATCGAACGCAGTATTTCAGACTGCTCCGCCGAAACCACGACACGGTTATAGCAGTTGCAGCCGAAGAAGTCTAACGGCTGGCTTATCTTCTCCATATCGCCGTCCCTTATCTCGGGCATGGTGCCTTCACGCTCCATTTTCGCGAGAAGATAATCGGAATATCTGCCCTTGAATATCGGGTTAAGGTACGAAAGATACGATTCCTCATTCTCGCGGCGGGCAATGCTTACGTCTTCCTCGTTGTCCGGTCTCGCCGGGTGACGTTTCCATATATCCACCACTATTCCTATGCCGCTGTTTTTAAGATTCGCGGCGCGGAACGCCGATACGCCCTCTCCGTGGGCAAGAAGAATATTATGATTCGCGGTTTTGCCGAAACGGTCAAGCTTTAATCCGGGTGCGAACGCTCCGCAGGCGTAGCCGACATATGTCGCGATAGGCTCATTGATAGTGGCGAAGAGCGGCACGGTATCGCCGAACTCACGGAAAATGATTTCCGCGTACTCGCCGAACCATTTGGCGACGTCACGGTTGAGCCATCCGCCGAGATTTTGCAGTTCGTACGGCAGGTCCCAGTGATAGAGCGTCATATTCGGTACTATATCATTCTTAAGCAGCTCGTCGATAAGCCGCTTGTAGAAATCAATTCCTTTTTGATTTATCTGTCCCTTTCCTTCAGGAAGAATACGCGGCCAGGACACCGAGAAGCGATAGCTTTTCAGCCCCAGCTCCTTCATCAGTTTGACGTCTTCCTTATAAAGGCCGTAATGATCGCAGGCGACTTCCGGCGTATCGCCGTTGGTTACCTTGCCGGGTATGCGGGAAAAAACGTCCCAGATTGAGAGCCCCTTGCCGTCTCTCTGGGCGGCTCCCTCTATCTGTGCCGCAGCGGTAGCAGTGCCCCATAAAAAATTCTTTGGAAATATATATTCCATGTTATTTATCCTCCACAATTGCTATACGTATAACTATAACATCATTTTACATAAATGTAAATACCCAAGATGGATAATTTTTGAAATTTTTTCGTTTTTCTTTTGAAATTTGTCCGGATAAATAATTTTAAGAAACGTTTTCCGGCCGCTTCGGCTTTGTCTGTAATCTGCTTTTTTCCTTGTTTTAAGGGAAAAAATCAAATACGGCCGCAGTCAAAACTCGCGGCCGCCATAAAAAAATAAAAATGTCACTGTATTTGCAGAAAAAGGAAAAACAAAACTTCCGTCTTGATTTTTTTCGGCTTTAGTCAATACAGAAAGAGTGAAATGCGATGACATCACGCTCCGCGTGAAGAAATTTGTGAATTTTTGAAAATTATTTTCACACTGTAACGGTTGCTCTGTTCCGAGGAAAAATTATATGCGGCAAGAAACTTAAAAAAATATTACAGTATTTCCCCAGCGTGATTTAACTTTGCTATTCAGCCTCGCTCGGGACGTAATTCAAAAAATCGGCGCAGGAGGAAAGGACGATATCGGGTTTAATATCCGAACCGGCGAGAATTTCGGGAGTGGTTTCCCCGCTCATGACCAGCACGCTCACCGCTCCGGCGTTTATTCCGCTTTTTACATCGGTATATATCCTGTCGCCTATTACGGCGGTTTCGCGGGGCTTACAGCCGGCGCGCTCCATCGCGAGCAGCGGCATAAGCGGCTGCGGCTTACCTACCACCTCAGGACGCTTGCCGGTCGCGTTGAATATCATATCGCATATGCTTCCGCAGTCGGGCACGCTGCCGAACTCGGTCGGGCAGACATAGTCGGGATTTGTGGCAATATACGGTATATCGCGGGTCGAGAGCATATACGACACATCATACAGCTTCTGATAAGTAAGCTCCGTATCGTATCCCATAACTATACATTCGGCGCGAGAGGTGTCGCAGGTCAGGGAAAAGCCCTCCTTTTCAAGCTCCTCCTCAAGCGAGCGCGTGCCGCACACATACAGCGTTTTCCCGGGATAATCGCGCCTTAGCAGATACGCCGTAGCCTGTGACGAGGTGAGAAAATCGTCACAATCGGCTTTAATGCCCATTCCGCCGAGCTTTTTTATGTAATCGTTCACGCTTTTGGAGGAATTATTTGTAAGAAACATATATCTTCCCCCGTTCCGCTTTATCGTATCAAGCAGCCGCGGCGTGAAATCAAACAGGCCTATATACAGCGTTCCGTCCATATCAAAAAGAAACAGCTTTATTTTTCTCAAAATTTCTTGCTTTTTCATTTCGGCACTCCGTTCTGAAAATTACAAAGCCGCGCGCGGCTTTACACACACAAAAAGGCAAAAAAGAGCTGTCGCGCCCTCTTTTGCCCTTATCCCGTTCTCATCTGAAATTATAACCTCTTGCCGGCGGTTTGTCAACATACAGGGCGTTGACGTAGGAACCGGTTTTAAAAACGGCTCTCCGCTCATATAAAGCGCATATTTTTATTTTTGTGCCCGGCGTTTTACTTGCGCAAAAGCGGACGGTGTGTTATGCTTGTAATATACGGCGGCAGGCGTGCGCGGATATGTTCCGCCGGCCGCGTCAGCACTGCGGCGCCTGCCGCAGGTAAAAAGGAGTTTTTCATATGGAATACAAACGCTTCGGGGACACACTGGTTCTGCGGCTTGACCCGCCCGAGGAAATCTGCGAAAGCATTACCGCCGCCGCGAGGGCGGAAAACATAGCTCTCGCGGAAATTTCGGGAATAGGCGCGGCAGACAGCTTTACCGTGGGCGTCTATAACACTGTTACAAAGGAATACCGCTCAAATACCTTAAACGGTGCATACGAGATAGTGTCACTCACGGGCACGCTCACAAGCAAGGACGGCGAGCCCTACCTGCATCTGCATTTCTCGGCGGGCGACGAAAACGGCAGAGTATCAGGCGGCTACCTCAACCGCGCCGCCGTAAGCGCCACCGCTGAAATTATTACAGGATAATTGAAGGAAGCGTCGGCAGGGCGTTCAGTGAGAAAATCGGGCTTAATCTGTTCAAATTCTGACCTTAAAAGGTTTTCCGCTCCGCGCGGCGCTTTGCCCGGGAAAAGAGAAAGCGTCTTTTCACTTATAGCGGGTTTCCCCGACGCGCCTGCCACCCTAAAACCGCGCGGCTCTTCGCCGCAGTGAATCAAATTTCAGTTTCAAAGACAGACCGAGGGGCACAGCCTTATAGGCTGTGCCCCTCTCAGTCTGTCGAATAACCCTAAATTTCAAGCGATATTTAGGGTTATGAGTTTTGTTTTAGCAAAAAATGTATATAGCCTAA
>ENA-OURZ01000461-OURZ01000461.1-human-gut-metagenome-genome-assembly--contig:-NODE-461-length-55402-cov-4.730175_pt1 | contig 55402 bp, 52 predicted proteins | sample MGYA00242073_ERZ509195 | MGnify/ENA primary metagenome ERZ509195 (study PRJEB26280, sample SAMEA2338837) | human gut metagenome | biome: human gut; feature: human-associated habitat; material: faeces... | reverse complement strand
GGGATCCCGGACGGCGGAGGAGATCTTCTACCAGGATTTCAAGCGCTTCGATGTGGGAAATGTGGAATTCGGCGTGGGTCAGATCAATTCCATGAATGCGGTGGAGCTGGAGGAGATCCGCGAGAAGCTGATTCCCTATCTGCCTGTGGCGCACCGGGAAAGCGGCCTGAACATGATTTTCTTCATGCTTACCAATATCATCAAGGAGTCCACCGAGCTTCTGTGCTACGGTCCCAACTCCGACACACTGGTGAAGGAAGCCTTCCAGCTGCCGGATGATGGCGACAGCTACGAGCTGAAGGGACTGGTATCCCGTAAGAAGCAGTTGATTCCGTCCCTGGCGGGTATGATTCAGCAGATGGAAGAAATGAGATAATTTACAAGATATGGAAAAGAAAATGGAACTCATCATTCATTTTGCAACAATGGGATCACTGATAATTTTAATGAATATGTGAATGCACAAATTCATCAGATAGTGAACGATGAAGATGATGCACTTTTTATGTTTGCAAACGAAAAAAATGCGTATCAATTTGGAAAAGATATTTTTGAAAAATCAATCTGCGTAAATCCATTACATATTATTGAATCTATGAATGACAAAATTTTTACTAGAAATTTCTTCTCAAATTGTGTTGATACTCCGAATTCCATTTTAATTCATTCGAAATCCTGCATTAATTATAAGTTCATAAGTGAAATTTTTAACAACAGATATTCTAGTTTTGTTTTACAAGAGGCCAATGGTTCAGGAGGTGTTAGAAGTTACTATTTATCTCCAAACTGTACCCCTTGTATACCATCAGACATTTCATATGTGTTAGTAACGCCTTACTTTTATAAAAAAACACCTGTCAATGTGCATATTATAACTAGTGACAAATCATACATAATTTTGCCCCCATCTGTGCAAATAATACTTAATAGATTTAACTATTCTGGTTCTGATTTTATAGCATATTCAAATCTGTCGAATCAAATAAAATGTAAAATTTTTTTATGTGCCGAAAAAATAGCACAAAAAATGATCTCCATAGGAGCAAAAGGAATATTTGGAATTGATTTTCTAGTTACGGAAAATGAGGTTATATTTTTAGAATGTAATTTCCGCTATCAAGGATCAAGTTTTATTCTAAATAAGGGATTAATTGATGCAGGATATCCTTCAATATTTCAAATGCGATACAATGCATTTTATAATAATTTAACAGATATATCCAACGATATATATTATACTCCTATTCCACTTAGCTCCTTCCGACGAACTAAGTGGAATGAAAATATAACTCTAAATAATCCTCTTGAAATAGTTGCAGTGAATAATACCGAATCTGCATCACCAGACAAATACTTAAGATATGAAATATTTAATACTTCTATTCTTCAGAGTATTGAGAAACAAGAAGAGCAAAATCCTTATTAATTTGTTCCGATGCCGTTGTAATTATTTTACCCCTAAACTCTTTTATTATATCATTATATTCTGATTTTTTCTTACCCTTAAGAGCCTGTTCAAAAAGGTCAAATTGATTATTTAGTGAGTCCATATACATGGAATTTGAATTTTTTATATATTCTTTAAGTTCGGGGGTTATTAAAATGTTATTTTTCATTTTTTTAGATATATATTGATAAAGAGGTCCCGCTAGCGTGATTAAATCTGCGGTTATCCCTATACATGTTAAACAAATTTCAAAAGGAGAATTGTGACTTAATTGATAAGTTGTTGTCACTTTGTTTGGTACGATAGTTGATATAATGTTATCAATATCATTGCAAAACTTACCTACTAAATCAAATCGCTCTGCTTCAATATTGGTATTAATTACTATCTCCAATTTAGATTTGCTTTTATTTTGATTAACGGCTCCCTTTAATTTGTATGATTTCGAAAGCAAAAGATTATACGCCGAGCTATGACGCTCTTTTTCAATTCTCATATCTACTGCCTTTAATATTTTCTGTATATCTTTAATTGACAACAATTCATAAGTTTGTCCTAATACACAAAAATTTTCTACCATTCTTATATCGTTATTCAATAATGCTTTATTAATTCCGTTAAATATGCAATTGTACGCAATTTCGTTTTCTTTTTTAGCATAATACAAATTTACTAAAGGGAAATATTCTTCTAAACTAGTGAAGTAAATAATAGCATCCATAATATCTTTTAAGTATTGTTTTATTGGAATAGTTTCCGTGTTATGAAGACCTACATATAAAGAATCCTTTTTGTTTGAGTCGCTAAATAAGCCAATAATATAAGGTAATTGAAAGTATGAAATGGTTGTTCCCGACAAATCACAATTTTGCATTGTTGCAAACTCAATATTTAGATTTCTCATGTTACAATTAATAAAAGAACAGTTTGCTAAAAGTGCTCCATCAAACATAGATGCTCTTATTTTACAATTAGTAAAGGAACAATCATTAAGTAAACAATTATCGAAATAGACACCCCTAATTTCAGAAGAATCTAAAGACATGTTTTTTATATATGAATTTGAAAAATTACAGTTTTCGATATGCAATCCTTTTTCAAATGTTATGTCTGTCAGTGTACTCTGTTCCATATATACTGATTCAAATTTACAATTTGCTTTAAATAAAATATTATTTAAAATAGAACCACAAAAACTTGTATGATCAAAATTTGCATTATCAAATTTACAATTTTCTAAATTTGATCGTTTTAAGCTGTGACCATAATAATCCCCTGAATACAATCCATCTCCAGATGAAAATAGTAAATTATTATTACATGCTCTGCTTATTTTCGGATTTAGCTTTTGACGTACTTTATCTATTTCCGATTTATCAAAACCTGGAATATACCTAATTTTGTCTTTCATTATTTCGTCCTCGCCTTCGTATAATTCCGATGGATAACTCTTTATTATCAGGCAAAACGTTATGTTTTTTTCTACTAATTTTGCAAAAACTGCATCTCATATTGCAAAAATCGACCAGCTGATTGAAGGGGATTAAATAATATGGTAGAAAATATAGTACAAAACATAAAATGAGGAGGATACAAGCATTATGGAAGTAAATTATAATGAAATACGTGAAAACGTAATTGCTAAAATGATGGAGCATGCTTCAACGATGGAAAGTATTTTGTCATCATTATCTGGTATTGTTGGAGATATTACAGCGTGCAACTATCTTACGGGAGAAGCTGCAAATGCATATGTAACGGAGTTTGAAGAAACAGTTCAAACAACCTTTTCCCGAATCAATTTAAATATTACTAATATTGCAGAACAGTTAGAAAAGGTATGTAAGGAATATGAGCAGATGGATGCAGATCTGAGAGATCAGTTGAATTAAAAAAAACGGAGGAATAAGAATGGGTAGTTTACGAGTAGACGTGGATAATTTGACTTCTGTTACAATAACAAGTATGCAGCAGGAAAAAACAAAGCTGGATTCCTGTTATGAGGACATGGCAAGTGCAGTGCAAAGCTTAGTAGACAATGAGTATATGCAGTCACAGGCAGCAAATGCATATGTAGAAGAGTTTAATTCATTAATAAAGCCAGATGTAGAGGCGTTATCGAATATGGTAGAAACATATTACACACAGTTAAGTCAGATATGCGAGGCTTTTACAGAAGGAGATCGTGCATTAGCAGATTTTTTAAATGCTTAAAAAAGGGGGCGATAGGCCCCCTTTATGGGTAAAAAAATGAGAAAAAAATGGTTTGAGTTGATAATATATTTAGTACTGTTTCTCTTAATCGGTACAGGTACGGAACTGCATAGTTCTGCTTTGGAGGCAGCAAGTGTTACTGATGCAACAGAGAGTGATGCGGATGTCAGCTATGGATCTTACGATGTAAAGCAAAGCATTGTAGTATTGCAGGCGGTTTATATCGGAGAGGATGGATATCCGAATATACTCGGGCAGGAAAACGGCTTTTTTATAGGAACAGCAGATAGCGGATTCTTTTTCATTTGTGGAAGAGCATGTATTACATTTTCTGAGGAACAAAAAATGGGAATCGCAGCGAATCTGGGTGTCGACTACAACAAGTTTTCAATCTCTTATCAGGTTATTATGGAGCCTGATGTTCGCATTGGGATGAGTCAGGTGGTTGAGAGTGAGCAATTGGGGATTGTAATCTTAAAACCAGATACCGGCTTGGGAAATGTAACATCATTACGATTGGGCGACAATGATTATGATAATCAGGTGGGGGATTGCTTACAAATACTTGGTAAACATGGAGAAGAGGCCGGATATTGCAATGAAGGAACATTAGTAGATTGGAGAACACTGGGAGATACTCATTTTTATTTACATGATGTGGTAATTAACAACGATAATTATGGTTGCCCGGTATTAAATGAGAATCAAGAAGTAGTTGCAATCAATATATATTCCGATGGGACACTTAATTATGCTCTTCAGATAGGGGAAGTCAGAAAGTTATGTGAACTTGTAGGTATACAATACAATCCTCCAATTCAGGTAGACACACAGGAATTAGAACAATTGATGCAGGATTATGAGAATTTGAATCCGGATAGATATACAGCGGAGTCGTTAGAGCTTTGCCAGACATATTACGAAACTGCTCAACAATATATGCAGGAAGTAGTAGAGAATCAGATTGATTATGCATCTCAGGCAAAGATAGATGCTTGTGCTGAAAATTTAAAAAATGCGATAGATGGACTGAATCAAAAAAGAGTTAATATTAAACTTTGGTTAAAGATTTTACTTATAGTGAGTGTATTAAGCTTCATTGGTTTTGTGGTAGTGTTGGTATTGTGTATAACTCAGCGAAATAAGTTTAGGAAAAAATTGAAGCTGGAAGAGCAAAAACAAATAACGGCAGAGGAGGCACTGCGAATAAGTGGTCGTATTACACCAGGAGAAGAAAAAAATCTTTTATCGGCGGGAATGCCTATTAACAGGAGTTTGTCCATTATAGAGCAAAACAAAGAATATAAAAACCCGGAAACATCTGTATTAGGAAATGAAGACATGATATCGCAGAGATATAGTAATACCCAGATACATAATAATGCTTTTTTGATCAGAAAGAGGACGGGTGAAGAGATATTAATTAATAAAAATAGATTCTTTGTTGGGAAAGATGAGGAATGTGTTGACTATAAAATAGAGTATAACGCAAATATCAGCCGCAGGCATGTTGTTATACGTAAAATATCCGGAAATTTTTATATACAGGATATGGATACCACAAATGGAACATATGTGAATGGAGTTCGATTGAGAGAACAAGAGGAACAGATGTTACAGACGGGAGACATTATCCTGATGGCAGATGAGGAATTTGAATTTAGCAAATAGGAGACAGTGGATTGGGAAGAAATGGTTATACAGCATATACAGATGCAACAGTTCAGAGGTACAATCGAGATTTGTCGGTTGCGCAGGGTCAATTGAATAAATTATATGATGACTATAGAGAACTGGAGTCTCTATATAATAGTTTGGATGAAGATATTATGCAATGGGATACTGAACAAGATCATGTAGAACAAGCAACCGATCAACAGGGAGTGTGGAAAGGTGAGCGAAGAAATAAATATGATGAGTATCTGTGGGACACTATGGGAATTGTGTTTCAGCAATATACATCTACTTATGAACAGATGAAGGAGCAGATCTTTGTTAAGATGAATGAGATATCTCAGTCTATTTCGTCATATGAAAGTGAAATTCAAAAAATGCGGTTCATGAAAGATCAATATCAAAGAAAAGAGTATAACAAAAAACAGCAATGGAAAGCTGCATCAGCAGTCAATGATCTGAGTGCACGGGGAAGGAGTACACATGGAAAGTAAAGAAAATAATGTATTGCCGTTGGGAAGTATAGTAATCTTAAACGGCGATGCGCAGATGGCAATGATAGTATCACGAGGAATAGGTGTGGATAATGGAGGATCCATATATAGTTACGATTATGCAGCCTGCAGGTATCCGGAAGGAATGATAGACGATAAACTTATGTTTTTTGATGAGAAGGATATTGGGAAAGTCGTTTTTAAAGGATATTGGGATGAGCGTAGTGCAGTAATAGAAGAGGCATTCAGAAAATGGAAGCAGGAGGGAATGAAGTATGGCGGAGAAAATAGCAATTGATGATGTATTGTTTGCGGATATGGAGAGTTTTCTGACACAGGATTTATCTTTTTTAAAAGATGAATTGAGCAGAAATCGTGATGCAATAGATGCGGCATTTGAGCAAGTAAGTGCACAGTCGCCGGTTATGGATACGATAAAATCTATATTGAATAAAATGGTGAATTTGGTCAATGATTACTATCGTATGAATAAGAATGTAATTAAGAATTATTTGAAAATTGGACGGGAATTGCAGAATCAAGACGAGGTGATTCATCTATCGCTTACAGCATTACAGGGTGAGGCGATGGCACAGAAATGGGAAAAATTTAATCAATCTCCAGATGTAAAGGATCATCTCAGCAATGTATATCGGGCAGCAGGGTATAATATACCATATGAGGATTAAAAATGGGATTAAAGATTGAATATGATAAAATTTTTGATAGCTATGAGCAGACAATACAGATCATGGGAGCGCTTATCGCAAATTTGAATGAGATGGTTGAAATTGAACAGGCAATATGTTATTCAAGAGCGATTCAAAGTGAAAGTGTAACAGCCTTAAAAAATTATATACAGGATATTCATTGGACAGGATTTTTAAATTTAGTTATCGACTGTTATACAGAGATAAATCGAATTATAAGTTCGTATATGGTTGGACTTCAAAATCTGGATACATCCATAGACGCAGTCATAGATGAGGAATGTCTGACAAATGTGGAAACAAGAATGAAGCAACTAGATGACGAGTTGTATACATTTACAGAAGCTATGAAGTCAAAAGCGGAATCGGTCAGTCATATTATGCAGTTGCCTGTGAAATCCGGAGAAAATGTGAGTACAGGAATTAGTGCGATGGCAAAGGAGGCTGTTCGAGTACGGGAGGATTTTATAGAATATGAAGAAAATAAAAAGAGAGAAGTAGAATTATATAATAATTTGATGGCGGATTTACTTTTAATTGGATTTGGGTATGTGCTTTCAAGTCGAAATCTGGTAAGTAATAATTTTCAGAATGAATTATTTGGGGGACTATCAAATATTAATCAAATGTATTCAAATTATTATGTGCAAATTGATTATTCATCGGATCAAGCAAGGCATGATGTAGATCAGATGCAAAATTTATTAGCTATACACAAAAATAAACAGATGGAAGATAAGCAAATACATTATGCATATAAAACGGCTATAGCGATAGCATACACATTTAGTTCGACAGCAAAGGCATTTGCATTGTTCAGAGCTATATGCATTATTTCTGCAAGTTATAATCTTAATCAATGTTCGGAAGCTTGGGATGCGGGAAAATTAGCTACAACTTGGGATACTGATAGAGAGGCAAAAGCAATAGTAAATTTGCAGGAGGGAAGCAGAGCGAAGGCGATATATACGGGTGTAGGATTTTTGACGACATTTATTGTAGAAAAAGTTTCAACAAAAGTTTCAACAGATTCCATAAAAAATATGCTTGAATATCAAATGCTTCCAGATGCTATAAAAGATACAAAAGATGGTCTTGATAAGCTTAAGGAATGGAGCGATTTATTTAATATGGTACAGGGTTGGATGCCTAGTTATTCCAAAGCTATAAAAGAGGGTACAACATATGAAAAAATAAGGGAACTAGAGGAGAGTGGACGTCAATGATAGTTGTAATTTTAGATGTTATTGCAGGAATTTTTTGGGCCTTTGTATGTGGGGAAGAAGTGAGAAAAAAGAACTATGATCCAACAGCATGGTATGTGCTTGGTTTTATATTTGGGGGATTGGCATATTTGGTTGCGTGGTGGTTTATAAAACCTAAGATAAAAGAAGTGGACAAAGTAGATATTGAAAGAATTGTACAGGCAGATAAAGCACGTGCAATGAAGGGGGATATTGAGGCCGGTCGTGTCTGGATATGTCCGGTGTGTAGAAACGTGAATGATTCAAAAGTATATGCATGTCCGTGTGGGGAACGGAAACCTCCGAGGGTTATTTCGCACGCGGTAGCAAAACCGGTTGTTGAAACGTGGATATGCAATAACTGCGGTATGGAAAATTCCGGACATGTATTCATATGCAATTGTGGCATGAAAAAATCAGAAAATGAAAAATGTATATCTCAATAGTTTGATAAAAAGGGAAAAGAGGAGGAAATATGCGATTGGTCTTTGTACTGATATGGTCATGCGTGTGGGCGTATATATGTGGCGCTGCGATGGAAAAAAAGCGAAGAGAATCATCGGCATGGTATGTGCTCGGATTTTTGTTTGGAGTATATGCATATATTATTACACTGTTTATAAAACCCAGAGAGCCTGAATTTGATGAGATAGAGATACAGCGCAGGATTGCAGAGGATAAGGTACAAGCTATGAAACGCGACATATCTACGGGAAAGGTATGGGTGTGTCCGCAGTGTGGTAAGATGAACGACAGATATGAGACAATCTGTTCCTGTGGAACTCAAAAACCGCTACACGAACGTTTATAAACAGAACCTGTGTATGCAACTGAAGAACGTGGATGTGTAATAATTGCGGAATGAAATAATTAAAGTAAAGCGTCTGTAGATAGGATAGGAATTATGTATACCAAAAATATAATACTTTTAAATGAAAAGGAGTATTTTTGCATTAGTAAAGATGCGTATATACTTGGTAAATCAAGAGATAAGTGTGATGGTGTAATCAAAGCGTCCAAGGCGGTAAGTCGTATACATTGTAAATTTCATCATATGGAAAATGGAAATTATGGTGTAGAAGATCTTCAAAGTGCAAATGGAACGAAAATTAATGGATATTCAATTCAGGCCGGCATGGTGTATGAATTGCATGAGGGAGATGTAATAACACTTGCAGATGATTCTTTTACTGTATCTTATGTAGTAAGTCAGACAATTAATAAAAATAAAATTTGGAATGACTGTGTATATAAGGTAGTGGTATTTCATGAGTCGTTGCATATGGAGATTCCTTTTGAAGATATAGACAAATCAGGGGTTTCTATCGGTACATATCCAGAATGTACATATCGCTTCGAAAAGGGCAATGAACAAACTGACTTTCGGGTGTGGCTTTATTGTCGGGAAGATGGTAATTATGTAGTTACCAGTCAAGGTGGAGCCTATGTGACAGGTCAAGATTGCTTATCAGAGAGCGAGGCTTGCCTTGTATTAGGACATAATATTTATATTTGTGATCAAATTGGGAATCTGATGTTTGGAATTATGCCAGAAGTAGAATATCCCGTAGTCGGAGAAGATTATGATCTTTATATTGATATTTCAAAAAACGACAATTTCTTGATTGGGTCAGATTCCAAATCGGATATTCGCATAGATGATTCACGGATTGGTGAATGGAGTATGCAGATTATAAAGACTGCTGACGGATATAAATTGATACCGCCCAAAGAAGTGATTGGAATTCGTGTTAATGGCGTGATTACTGACGATTCTGAAATTAAAATAAAAAATAATCAATTCTTTAGTTTTTTTGGATACAGCTTTTGCATTGATAATCAAAGACTTTTTACAACAAAACAGGCAGATATTATCACAGATTTTTCATACAGTGTGGTTCAATACGCAAATAATCATATGCCATATCCGCGCTTTATACGAAATGTTCGACAGAAGTATATTCTTGAAAATACGAATCTGGAAGTTCTAGGTCCAAAACCCAAAAGTGAAGAAGAAGATAAGAATATGTTATTAACTATGCTGCCATTGATAATGAATATGTTAATTATGGTAGTATTGCGAGGTGTTGTTGGTGGTGGAGGAATGTTTGTAGTTTATTGTGGGGCAACTATGCTTGTCAGTGGCGCAGTTTCTGTAGCAACGACAATAAATGAAGGAAAAGAACGGCAACGGAGAGAAAAAAACAGAACAGAGCGGTATTTAGAATATATTTCTGCCAGGGAAGATGTAATTATAAAATCTCGAAAAAAAGAAAAAGTTTTAGCCAATGCCATGAATCCAACAACACGGGAATCTCTAAAGTTTGTAGACGAGTTTTCAAATCGTTTATTTGAACAACAGAAGAATGAACCGGATTATTTATCAATTCGAATTGGAACCGGTATTGCAGAATCTGTACAACCAGTTAAGTATAAAGAGGAAGAATATGTAGAGACAGAAGATGAGCTTGCATCATATCCTAAAGTTCTCAGTGAGAAATATCAATATTTGGAAGATATGCCAGTCATGCTATCAATCAAAGAAATAAATGCGGTTGGGTGTATTGGTAATCGTAAAAGATTATATCAAATGTTAAAAGATATGATTGTGCAATTTTCAACGACGCATTTTTATCGTGATGTGAAACTTTGCTTAATTTTAGAAGAACAGGATGCAGAAATGTTTACGTGGGTAAGATTTCTGCAAAATTTTCAAAATGATTATACGGGTATGAGAAATATTATGTATGATCTTGAAAGTACTAGAAAAGGACTTGAATTTTTGTATGAAGAGCTATCTCGAAGAGAAGATGCTTCGGGAAAAGGTGAGTGGGAAGATTACATTGTATTTGTGTACCGATCATCTATGATTCAGACACATCCCCTGGCAGATTATATTGCAAAGGCAAAAGAATATGGTTTTCATTTTGTATTTTTTGAAGAATACGAGGAATTGTTGCATTCAGAATGTCAAAAAAGAATTTTCCTGCATGATAATGAGTGGACGGGATATGTTCAGGATGTGGCAACGGGGGAAGTGCTACAAAGATTTACATATGAATATGTAACAGGAAAAGAAGTACGAAAGTTGGCAGAAAAACTTGCGTGTGTTTATGTAGATGAAGTTAATTTGGAAAACAATTTAACGTCGAATATTAGCTTGTATGAATTGCTAAAAATACATACCCCATATGAACTAAATTTGAAGGAACGGTGGAGTAAATCAAGAATAGATGAAAGTATGGCAGCTCCGTTGGGCGTGAAAAGCGGAGATGAAATAGTCTATTTGGATATTCATGAAAAGGCACATGGTCCACATGGCTTGGTAGCAGGAACTACAGGGTCGGGAAAATCAGAAATTATTCAATCATACATTTTATCATTAGCTACTTTGTTTCATCCATATGAAGTCGGTTTTGTTATTATAGATTTTAAAGGTGGAGGTATGGCAAATCAATTTGCAGATCTTCCTCATTTAATAGGAACTATAACAAATATGGATGGCGATGAAGTTGATCGGTCATTGCAATCTATACGTGCAGAATTATTAAAACGTCAAGAATTGTTTGGTAAGGCAGGGGTTAATCATATTGATGAGTATATTAAAAAATACCGCAATCATGAGGTTTCAGAGGCACTGCCGCACTTGTTGTTAATTGTTGACGAATTTGCGGAATTGAAAAGTGAACATCCGAACTTCATGAAGGAATTGATAAGTACGGCAAGAATTGGCCGAAGTCTTGGCGTTCATTTAATTCTTGCAACACAGAAACCATCAGGTGTTATAAATGAGCAGATTTGGAGTAATTCAAGGTTTAAATTATGTCTTAAGGTGCAAACCAAAGGAGACAGTAATGAAGTGTTAAAATCCCCTTTGGCATCTGAGATACGTGAACCTGGAAGAGCGTATTTACAAGTAGGAAATGACGAGATTTTTCAGTTATTTCAGTCAGCATATAGCGGTGCGTCTTCTAAAAATGCGGGGATTGAGTCAGAACGGGAATTTAAGATTTGCTGTCTTGATTTGGCGGGGAGAAAACGTGTAATATATGAAAAAAAGAGGGCAAAGAATACAGCGGGAATCACGCAGTTGGAGGAACTGGTTGGGTATATTCGTAATTATTGTGCGGACAATAATATTTTACCATTATCTCCAATTTGTTTGCCGCCTTTGCCTGATATAATACCATATACCAATTATCTGCGAGATACAGACGGTACGGATATTGTTGTTCCAGTAGGGGTTGTCGATGATCCTGCAAGGCAGACTCAGTACATAGAGACAATTAATGTTACGCAGAGCAATCTTTTTGTGTTGGGATCGGCAAAGAGTGGAAAAACAAATTTATTAGAGACAATTATCCGTGGACTAACAACATTATATACTCCAGAGGATGTAAATATTTATATAATGGATTTTGCATCGATGATTTTAAAAAGCTATGAGCAACTTGTACATGTTGGAGGGGTAGTTACAGCTACAGAGGATGAGAAGCTGAAGGCCCTGTTAAAACTGCTTCAACAAACAATACAGGAGCGTAGGACTTTTTTGGCAGAGCAAGGTTTGGGATCCTTTGCGGCATATCGTGAATCCGGTGCCCGTGGCATACCGCAGATAGTTGTTATTTTAGATAATTGGATTGCGTTTAAAAATCAGTTTGCAGAATTTGAGGATGCATTTATCAACATTAGCCGGGAATGCCTGGCGGCAGGAATATCTTTGATAGTCACAACCTCACAGTCTGGGGGATCTGGCTATAAACTGATATCTAATTTTGCGACCAGAACAGCATTCTATTGTAATGATAGTTCGGATTATTCATTTTTGTTTGAGGGATGCCGCCTGCGTATACCATCGATTGCTGGCCGTGCAATGATAGAACATGGCAAACAATATTATGTATGCCAATATTATCAGGCGTTCGATGCCGAAAAGGAGTATGAACGTATCAGTCGAATAAAGGAATATATTGCTGAAACAAATAAGTTGTATGCAAATTGCTATGTAAAACTGATACCGGAAATGCCAGAAAACGTAGATGAAGAATATCTTTCCCCAATATATCACTTTTCACCGGAACATCCATTTTTGATGCCGTTAGGTATTGACTATGAGGATATTTGTTTACAAACAATTGATCTGGAAAAAGAATCCATGTTGGGAATTGTAGGAACCAACGAGCTAGATAAAAATGCTTATGTGGAGTTTTTGCTTCATTTGTTGTTAAAGCAATCTGGCAAAGCACCGGTGAAAATATATATCGTAGACGATAGGGAACGCATGTATCAGCAATATAGTAGTCAGTGTTATTATACGGATCAACCAGAGAAGGCAGCAGAAGTATTGACACAGATTATAGATATCGTAGAATTTCGAATCAAGAATCGAGAGAATGGGAAAAAACCAGAAAATGGAGATCCACTCATCGTTGTATTGGTGCAGTCGCAGGAAGCTATGGCATTGATGACAAAGGAAAAACAATTGTCAGATAAATTCCGGACACTGGTTATGGAACAAAAGGGAGCAAGAGTATGTTTCTTATTTACGGATGTACCGAATGCAATGGTATCTTTTGGCGCAAGTGAGGCGCAAAAACAATTAAAGCAGGCGCGTCAATTTTTACTATATGAGAATCTGGCACTGGTAAAGGCAATCGATGTGCCAACAGGTGTAACTCGCAAGTATAAAAAAGAACTTTTGCCAGGAGAGGCATACTATTTAAGCGGAAATACTGTAAAGAAAATAAGGATGGCAAGACTAAAAAGACGATGATGTAAGGGAGTATATGAATGAAGGATACTATTGTCATAGTTTTTGAGTATGAACGTGGCGGTCATACATTGGATATTGAGGTACCAAAAAATTTAACTGCTAATGAGTTGATTTTTGGTTTAAATGAGGGACTGAAACTTGGAATAGATGTTAGCAATCCTAAAAAGAATTATTTAGGTACACATAATCCAAGACTTCTGGTGAGAGGAGCAAAAACGCTTGAAGAGCTTGGGTTTCGAGATGGTACGGTTATCATATATGGTGACCGATGATAGGGGGGAGCATGGCACAAAGATCAAAAGAAACACAGCAGATTCGACAGGAAATATTGGATAATCACAGAGCAATTCAGCGCTATGATGTGCAAATGAGCTGAGTTAGAACTTTAATCGCAAGGTACGAGGATGAGTATGATGATCTGTGTTCTGCAATTGGAAATCTGAGTACAGTTATACAAAATATAGAAGGAATTCAAACCTATTATAATCATGTAATCTGCGCATATACGGCACTTTTGAGCGTAGATGCACAAGCAGCAGAGGAGATGAATAAATAGGGGGAATTATGGGGCTTACAGCAGGTATTGAATGCTTATCGAAACTCATATCTGTGGGTGGATGATGAGTTTGATATTGCAAGATATATTTCAAATAATGAAAAAGCGTTCTATAAGAAAGAGCAAGTGGGGCAGAGCTGAGCGACACGCAAATTACAGAGACCTTTGAGGCAATGAGAAAAGGTGATTATGCAAAGATGGCAGCATATTTTGATACTTCATCACCAGTTGATGCTGCAGTATTTTGGAGTGGTAATAAAGAAGGTGCTGCTGCATACGCAAACAGTATTGGCGGAACTATAATGGAGCAAACTCCAGGTGGGCAAGCATTTGACAATTGGAGAGGAAAATATAGATGCAAAATAGTAAAGCTTATGGTGGGTTAATAAAACAATTGAATGCAAACGGCTCAGAAAAAATGGATGGATATTATCCCGAAGTGATGTAATAAATTTGCGTAAGAAATTCAAATCCGAAGATAGCATAGAGCGTCAAAAAATTCTAAAAAAATATGAAAACGGAGAATTAACCGTGTAAATTTGGTTGCTGAAAAGATGCGTAATTCCGAGAAAGATGCTTAACAGTTGAGATTGTAGCTATTTTGCCAAACATTGAGAATGTTGCGATACTGTGATATTGAATGAAGAGGAGAAAAATGCGGTGGCTGCGACACATGGGGTGACACCTGGCAAGGTGAATACTGTGATTGAGCTTGTGCTGAAAAATGATGTGATTGTGGAATTATCCATAGTAAATAGCAGTGAAGGACTTAATTTTGCGATATTGCAGCCGTCGACAAAGATTGTATCCGGCATGGGGATTCGATTTTGCGAGGATAGTACGAAGACGAAGAAAGGACTTCAGATCGATGAGGTAATCGAGGTATTGACTGTCCTTGGGATTCAGTATAATCCGGAGATAGTTGAAGCGTATTTTAGAAGATGAAGAAATAGAAGAAATTCTTAAAAAAATCCGTATAACGATATTTGATTTGTACTTGACAAGAGGCCATTACATATCAGTTCTACAAAAACTGCATTTCATTATGCAAATATTGACAGGATAGTTGAAAAAGAAGGGGGAAATGGTTAAATAAAATTATTGAAACCTGTAGAGAAGGTTCTATTATGCACGGATGAGGAGTTGGTTGCGTTGGCTTTGAATATTTCAGAATTGCAAGAGGTTATACAATATTATCAAGAGGGGCTGAAGAAAAATATAATTCAGGTTGATCTTATGTTTGCGAGAAAAACGGAAAGTAAAAAGAACATATATAAGACATGGATGTTTCGGTGTTGTGATGCAGATATTATTGAAATGGTAGATGCTACGTTAACAAATATATATGATATTACGAAAAAACGAACGATCGACAAATATGATTTGGAAGTGTCTACGGATGAAACAATTCAGGTAATTGAAGAAGCGCAGGTTATTCATTATCAGGAATTGAAAAATGACATTACATTGGATTATTCGGAAGATAATGAAATTAATGCAGATATAGATTTTAATAAATTGGATCTTTTGGTAATGCAGCTTAGTGATAATGGAGATCAAGATGAACTGCGACCAACAATGACAATCTTGAAAAAATATATGAAAGAGCCTGCAAAGTTCAGTCAAAGAGGGTTGAAACGTTATGTTTTTAATGGTCAGGAGGCCAAGGCAATTCATAAACCGATGTTAATCATAGGATCAAATGCAGAAGCATTTAATTTAGATGGTAATTTTTATATTCTTAACCGCAATTCATTTAATTCTATGATGAAATTTAAGGATGTTTATTGCAAGGTATTAGATGACCATGAAAAAGAGATCGTAGCGTCTGCATTGATTGATGATGCAAATGCATTTGTTGAGGATTGTAAGGCGGATGGCAGGTATACGGCAAGATTGACAAAGGCTGTATTGGCGGAAGGGTTTAAGAATGTTAAAAATAACAAGGAAAAACTGAGCAACTTAAAAAAGGAACGTGGACTTAAATTTGAGATCGATGCAGATGGTAAAATTATTTATAAGAAAGAATATGTGAATGAAATTTTGAATCTCCTTTTAGATTGTTATGTTATAAGTGAGCTGACTGATCGAAGAATGTTGGCGAAGGCAATAGAAAAGTATGAATAGAGGGAATGGCATTGCTGAGAAAAATTATGTTATTTGTATCATCGTATGTTCCGCTTTATGTATTGTTGATTATAAAAAATATTTTTGAAAGAATTACCGATGGTGGGCGTTTTCTGGATGTCAGGCATAAAATAAAATCGACGGTTTGGTTTGATGAATGCGATGATTGGGCGGCACTAATACTTCTGATCATAAGTGTTATATCGGTAATATATTTGCTTACTATGCTTAAAAGGAATCCGAGCTTGAAAAGTTATAAGGTTGTGGAAGTATCAGATGAAACAGGAAATTGTTATTTTAACTACATATCTATTTATTTGTTGTCTTGTATGGGGTTATCTTTAAGCAATATTTTGGATTGCGTTGTGCTTGTGTGCGTTATGCTGATTGTGGGTTATATTTATATCAGCAATAGTATGGAGTATATGAATCCGGTTGCGGGATTTCTAGGATATAAAGTATATAATTGTACATTAGATTCTCAGAATACGAATGATAAAGATATTAGGACGGTGGTTTTTGCGCCGAGAAATGTAAAAATCAAAAAGGATGCAACGATTCGTGCGAGTGGTAAGCAAGGATTTATTTATATTAGTAAGAAGGATAAAAGGACAATTTAGTATTCGCGGGTGATATTAAATTGTCCTTTCGTGTTTGTGATGTCTAAACCAATCGAAAATCTTTCCTTGGATGTTTATTTGTTAGAATATCTGTTTGCTTGGCAGTGGAAACATGTGTGTAGATCTCGGTCGTTGTGATAGAGCTGTGTCCTAGCATCTCCTGAATATATCGAATGTCTACGTCGGCGTCTAAGAGGCTGGTTGCAAACGTATGCCGGAACATATGAGGTGTAATGTGCAGATTGATATTTGCAAGCTTACAATATCTGCGGATCATACGGCGAATCGACTGATCGGATACAGGAGCTCCGTTCTGATTAATAAAGAATGGAGCGTATGGATCGGGGCAGAACGGAACATTGGATTTGTATTTTTTTAGTATGGATAGGACGTTTGCATTTGTGATTTGTAGGCGTCGCTCCTTATCCCCTTTTCCGTAGATCAGTATTGTTCCGGTATGCAGGTTAATGCTGTTATTGCTCAGAGAACAAAGCTCGGATATTCGGATTCCTGTCATAAAGAGCAATTCAATGATTGCAGCGTCACGTAGCGTGTGCATTTTTTGATAAGGAGTGCCGGCGTTGGAATGTTGTGTGTATATTTCTGTGAGAAGCTGCTCAATAGTATGAAGAGGAATTGTTTTTGGCAGAATCAGGGGTTCGCGGAATCTGGTCTGTAATTTGGCGAATGGAGTTATCGAGATGATGTCTCGGTATTCCAAATGATGATAAAATGCTTTTATAGAGGCGATTTTCCGCTTAACAGTTCGTGGTTTGTATAATGTATGTAAAGAGGAAATATAAGTCTCGATTGATTGAGGGGTACGGGAAACAATAGACTGATCCGGCAATGCCATATAGAAGTGTCGGAGATCAATGGCATAGGCTTTAAGTGTTTTTTCATCTAAACGCTTGTTGTATTTGCAATAGTTTAAATAAGTCTGAATTAGGATTGTATCATTTGTAGATTTCATAAAAAACTCCTTTTTCAACGTATTGTAGCAGAAATACGTAAAAATTCGTGGGAAATATGCAAAAACTGCATCTCATTATGCAAATATTGAAAGGGTACTTGAAATTAAATGCAGGAAAGGGGTATATGTGTAAGAGAGTATATGTTATTGTTATGGATAATTTTAAGTTATCCGTTGGAAATATAATATAATTAACAGGTTTGAGGTATACATATGATAGCGTGGGAAAAAATAGATAATACAAAATTTGAAAATTTGGCATTTGACTATATGTCAAGTAACTATCCCAATATAGAATGGGAAAAAACATCGTTGACAAATGACGGGAATAAAGATGGGGAAAGTATAATTTCTACATTGCCATTTAATGTAACAATAAAGTACTGGTATGAGGCAAAATATTCTATTAATGTAAATAAAAGCATTCCTAAAAGTCACTTGGATTCAACGCTGGTATCCAGTTTGTTAGATGGACATGTCGTTGTAATTGCGTTTATTACCAACGCATATATCAGTGATGATTATAAAAGACGTGCAGATATTTTTGCTAGAAAAAGAGATAATCTTAAAATTTATTATATAAATGGTGAGGAAATAGAACATTGGTTATCTGAAAATCCTACTATTGAGGATGAGTATTTCCATACAATGAGTGCCCGGAAACATTACATGGAAGATAAAATTGAAACAGTATGTTTTATGGATAAATATGATTGCGGGGATAATAAATATTTAAAATTATCAGCACTGGAATTACGCAAAGAATACCTGTTATATATTAGATTTAACTCTTCCCAAGCACAAAGTGTCGAGCTTGTTCTCGACAAATCAATTAGCCATATTCCAGATTATACAAATGAAATCACGGATATAAATAATTTGTCAGTTAATAAAGGAAATAATTCATTGTTTATTCCGGTTAGAGTAGACGAATCAAAACCCAATTATACTATAGAAATAAAGGGTTATTCAGGAATAAAAAAATATGTAATTGAGAATTTGAAAATATTAGATATATACACTCCGAAATTATATATTAAGTCGCAAATCAAATTATTAAATGACATCCATTTGTTCATCAAATCTAATACTTCGGATAATTTGTTTCTTTTAGTGGTTGGTGATGCAGGGTGCGGCAAGACATATTTGTTAAATCAAATTCGTAATAACATCTCTCCCCTATTTTCTTCAATCCTGTTAAATTTTTCTGGCAATATAGAAAAAGATTATTTATTATGTTACAAATTATTCGTTTTTTGCCAATTTGGAAGTCTTTGGGAACTTGAGATAGAGGATCTTCAATTTTTGAATTTAGATTCTCTCTTTAATGATATGTTAAAGGAAATCAATGATGGAATTAGTTCAAAAATAACTTGCGATAAAATTGCTGCTTATTGTAAAGAAAATTCAATTGACAATAAATCTGTAAATTTTTTACAACAACATATCTATATAGATGATATTCAAAAAGGAAGTCCAGAAGTTTTGGATTTATTCCAAGCTATACTTACATGGGCATATAAACTTCATTTGAGTAAAAAAATTTTTTTCTTTACTCGACCAGAATTATATAAAAATGAACGGTTGACAAATTTTTTGAAATCACATGCATGTTTTTATAACGAAATCTTTCCGCCCTCTATTGAAGATATATCGGTTTCTATTGAGGAAAATCTTGGAAATTTTCCTATGTCGGATTATCTAATTCAAGGATTAGATAAAAATATGTCTGCATTGTATTTATATGATTTGTTATGTGAATTGAAAGAAAAAATCAATTCATTTAATGTTGAGGATTTGATCGATTCATCGATTAAATCCAGAGATATAATAGACAAGTTATCGCTGGTACAAAATAATGTGATGGCAAATAAATTATTGTCCGACTATTATTCCAACATAGTTTTTAATTTTGTATTTACACTTGAAAGCGGTGTTGATATTTCTATGCTTATTGAATTCCTGGGCGAAGAAATCTATGATGATATTGCTATGCTGTTAAATAAAAATATAATAAAAGAAATTTCCGATAAATTATATCCATTTCATGATATTTTTCTGGAAGAGTTTAGATTGAAACAGGATGGAAGATATCGGGATAGAATTGGTGAATTCCTTCATTTCTGCCGGACAAAGGGGAAGATTACCGAAAGCGAATGCTATTATCAACTAATTTCTTTAGGTGGAAAATATTTTTGGAAACACCGGGCTATCTGCGCAAAGTTTAGAGATGACTTACATGACGGTGCAAATTACTTTGCAGCTGAAAAGATTGCAAAGACAATACAAAAGGAAAACAAAAAAGATTTAAGAGACTATGATTATTCGGATATTAAAAATTTATTTGTGCTAGGCAATTGTTACAAATATACCACTTCATACGAGTCAGCTAACGAAGAGTTTGATAAAATTATAAATATCTATAAGTACTCCACATTAGAATTACCGAATGACATATTAATTGAAACATTTTCAGAAAAAATAAATAATAATATTTGGATGCTAAATATAAACGATGCAGATACTGAATTAACAAAAATAATTAAACTATGCGACTCTGATAATATACAACTTAAAACAAAAGCATATAAGTATGGATATCTGAATTATTATAATCGTAGAATGTTTTGCAATTATATGCAGGGACGCGGAACAGAAGAAGATTTTCATGTGGCGCTTTTGAAATCAAAGGAGCTTGGATTAATTGAATATGAAGGTTTCGCACATATGGATTATGCGAAATCTATTTATAACAAAGACATGCGTAAAGCATTAAATTCTTTGAAAACTGCAGAAAAAATTTTCGAAGGAATTAATGAACCACGTCGTTTATTGGACTGCAAAAGTGAAATTGCATATATTAACGCCTTACTAAAAAAAGACTATTCAGAATCTTCGCTACAAGAAATATGTAAATCTATGAAAGAACAAAACTATGTACAGTCTTATACAAGAACGTGCTTAAAACTTGCGGTTATAATGTTATTGTCACAAAACTATACCTGTACAGAACTTCTAGATGTATTAAATAAAATGTTGATGGAAAATACAACGATAGCAAGCGGAAGACGACATCAAGCTATTGCATATCATGTATTGGCCGCAATCTATTACTCAGATAATAATTTGAGGCAGTCAAAAAAATATTCAGAAAAATGTTTACAATTATTTTCAGAATTAGGGGAGGACTATAAACAGGTACATTCTCACAACGCAGCAATAAAAAAGAAAGGAAATTTCGTTTTAGCCTCTGAAACCACGCCGGCCACACCATGTGACTTTATATTGGATACGCGTATTTGGTAAAAGTTCTTAAGTGCTCAAATAAGCAGCACAGGCAACAAATTACCATAGGTATCAATAACCAAATCTGAACTGTTACAATTCCTCGTTTCAAACCAATGCTTGTTTTTCCCTAAATCCATAATATTTTCTACAAAGAAAAGCAAGGGCATATCAAGCTGGTGTAATGAATATGGTAACAATTCATACAAATTGATTTGATTTGGAGAAATTCCATTTATTTCATAAATATCAAAAATGGATATTCCAAGATCCTCCAGACATTGTTTTACAGTTCGGATTTGGCAAATTGATATTACATAATATGTATTTTTAAGCATATCTTTGCTTATTTGCCTTCTATAGTGTTCCTGGATGTCAGGAATAAAATGATTTCCCATTTTTACCCAAAAATAAGCCTCTTGTTGATAGAAATCAAAGTAGTATTGATTTCTACCTGTTCCTTGTGAATGATACGCAATAGCGTCATGAATACATAAGCAACGTTTGCCGTTCAAACTTAGCCTTAATGATAACTCAAAAGATTCTAACTTATTGTAGTAAAATTCATCAAACATGCCATATTGATAAAAATCGCTTTTTCTCATAGCATATAATGCTGATGTTAATGCTGGTCTTTCTTGAGGATAGTTGGAAAGATCTATACTATTTAATGGACGACCGGCAAAAAGATGCTTCTTATAAAAAGGGCCAAAGGTGCTGCCTGCGCATTGTATCCGGTTATTCTGCGGCCATATTAATAAAGGTTGTACACAAGCGACATTTTCTTCCATTAACGCATTCAACATTTTTGCAAAGCAATCTTTTTCAGCAAATACATCTGTATTGATAAAATATAAAATATTATTTTTGGACTGTTTCACCGCATAATTATTTGCTTTTCCATAACCTACTTTTTGATCCAGAATATATACATTAACATTTTGGTATTTGTTCAATTGTTTAATATATTCAATTGTGCAGCTGTTGGTAATAGCATCTAATACAACAATTATTTCAGAACTTAAAGCAAACTCATCTTGTAATAAGTGCTCAAAAAAATTATTTACCATTTCAAAAGAAGAATCTATTGAAATTATAAAACTCACATCTGTTTTCATCTATTAGCTCCTTTAATATCAATCAAAAAATCAAAGATCAATTGTCATTTTATAAATAATTAACGGATAACTTAAAATTATCGATCGCTTTCTCCACACCATCAAACCAATCGAAAATCTTTCCTTGGATGTTTGTTTGTGAGAATATCAGTCTGTTTTGCTGTGGAGACATGTGTGTAGATCTCTGTCGTTGTGATAGAGCTGTGTCCCAACATTTCCTGAATATACCGGATATCGATATCAGCATCTAAGAGGCTGGTTGCAAATGTATGTCGGAACATATGCGGAGTGATATGCAGGTTGATGTTTGCAAGTTTGCAGTATTTACGGATCATACGGCGGATTGACTGGTCGGATACGGGAGTCCCATTCTGGTTCACGAAGAAAGGAGCATACGGATCAGGGCAGAAAGGTACACTGGATTTGTATTTGCTTAGTATGGAAAGAACGTTTGCGTTTGTGATTTGTAGACGACGCTCCTTATCTCCTTTTCCATAGATCAGTATTGTTCCGGTGTGCAGGTTAATGCTATGATTGCGCAGAGAACAAAGCTCGGATATCCGGATTCCGGTCATGAAAAGCAATTCAATGATTGCGGCGTCACGCAGTGTGTGCATTTGCTGATAGGGCGTGCTGGCGTTGGAGTGCTGCGTGTATATTTCGGCGAGAAACTGTTCGATTGTGAAGAGGGGAATCGTTTTCGGCAGAATCAGTGGTTCGCGGAAACGAGTCTGCAGCTTGGCGAATGGTGTGATTGCGATGATATCACGGTATTCTAAATGATGATAGAAGGCTTTTATAGAAGCGATTTTCCGTTTGACGGTTCGAGGCTTGTATAATGTATGTAAAGAGGAAATATAGGCTTCGATTGCCTGAGGAGTACGGGAAATGAGAGGTTGATCCGGGAATGCTATATAAAAATGCCGGAGATCAATTGCGTAGGCCTTGACGGTTTTTTCGTCCAAGCGCTTGTTGTATTTGCAGTAGTCTAAATAGGTCTGAATCAGGGATGTATCATTTGTAGATTTCATAAAAAACTCCTTTTTCAACGTATTGTAGCAGAAATAAGGAAAGTGATATATAATAGCTAAAGAAAATTATGGATAAAAGGGTAGGGCATGATGCAGGTCATAGTCTGTGATGATGATATTGAGAATTTAAACGAGATGATACAGGTCTGTCATGATGTGCTGGCAAAAGGAACGGAGGTTCGCGGCTTTTCAGATGCCAGCATGTTAGCGGAAGCATTGCAGGCAGGCATGGTGCAACCGGCACTTTTGCTCTTGGATATTGAGATGCCGGCACTTACGGGTTTGGAATTGCGAGAGCAAATGGCTTCGAAGCTGCGCATGACAGATATTATCTATGTAACGTCGCATGAAGAAATGATGGAGGCTGCATTTGGGCGAAATGTGATCGCGTTTGTCAGAAAAGTGGGGAATTGGGACAGGCTGTCAGAGGTCTTGCATAATTTTCAGCAGGAGCATCAATGCATGGTTGACGTGACATGGAAGAAAAAGGTTTGGCAGATAGATGTATCCCAGATATTATACATACAGTCTGCGGATAATTACAGTCGGGTGGTCTTTTATTTGCAGGGAGAGCTTGTGCAGGCATTGCAGTCTTATACGATGAAGGAGTGGGAGCGGATTTTACCGGAACAGGGATTTTGCAGGATATCAAGATTTGTGATCGTGAACTATGCGTATGTCGAGGACATCCAGAAGACATCTCTAATTATGGAAGATAGTATGCGTTTTAACATACCAAACGGAAAGGTGAGGAGGCTGCGACAGGAATATATCGCATATGCGCGGGAGCATGAAAGAGTTTTATAGGGATGTTTTTGTTGTGTTTTTTAATTAATTGCATAAAGCTGATTAAGGAAACCGCGGTTTCTGCGTGTGTGTTTGGCTATCATAGAAAGAAACAGGTACGGAATTTGTGCTTGAGAGATGCAGTTCTTACAGGAGGATTGCTGGTTATAGGAACATTTATAGAAACGGAGTTTCTGCATGAGAATGCGATTGTGCTGATTCCGATTATAAATGGAGTTGCATTTTATATCTGGAAGCGGCGATCTATACGAGAATCCATAAAGGCATATGTGTTGTCTTATATGATCGTAGAGGTCGTGGATTCAATTCTATATGTATGCATTGCACTTTTAGCAAATGTAAGTGTCAATGACCTCGGGTTTTCCGATCCGATCATGGATGGAATCTGTTCATTGCCGGGACTTTTTTTGTGGGCGTTGATCTATAAGCTGCAAAAGAAAAAGTCGGATGTGTGGACGCTTGTAAACCGCAATTTTTGGGTGTTGTTCGCGGGAGGCATACTTGCGGCAGTTCAGGTTTCATTTCTGACCTATATTGTAGGGGATGGGGAGATCAGAAACGTGGCAGGCGAGACCTATGTTGTACTTATGATGTTATTTGGCTCAGCTGTTATTGTATGTGCGTATTTGATCTACATAGGAAAGCTGAAAAAAAGGAGCGACCGACAGGCAGAGCAAATACGAATATTTGAGCGGGAACAGAAGCTGACCAGAGATTATTATGTACAGTTGTATGAGAAAAATGAGAAAACGCGGGCGCGACAGCATGAATTTCGGCACATGATGCAGACGGTGCAGGACCTGCTCAAAAAGGGAGAAATCACACGAGCGACTGCGATGGTTGATAGTTGGAATCATATGGAAGCAGAACAACCGACATGCATATATTCACAAAACCGGCTTGTGGATGCCGTGATTTCAGGCGTGCTTGGAGCCGCGGATTCAAAGGAGAAGCTTCTGTTTACATATCAGGGGTGGCTGCCGCAGGAGCTAGGGATTGATGATCTGGATCTGTGCTTTTTCCTGTCTAATATGCTGGAAAATGCGAAGGAAGCCGTTGAGAAAATCCCTCTGGATATTGGAGAACGGAAGATTCATCTTACAATTGGAACATACAAGAAGCTGATATTTTTTGACTGTGTAAATACGATTTTGCCGGACGGGGAATCGTTTACCGAGACAGCGAAGAATCCGGATTGGCACGGATTTGGCCTACATAATATACATAAAATCGTGCAAAAATATGATGGAGAGTTTGAACTTTCCTTTGATAGACAAACAGCAACGGCACATGCGGTTCTGCATAAAAACCTCTAAACCATACATACTAGCTTATGTATAGTTTGGAGGTTTTTTTATGAACATAGAAGATCTGTATGATGATAACAATAAGCTCAAGGTGCCTCTGCGGCGGAGCTTAGCTGAGAATAAAAAGGTGCTCGGCATCCTGTTTGAAAACTGTGGGGATGTAGTGCAGAAGTCTTTCGCGATGGAGCGGGCAGAGGGCATGGTGTACATGCATGTTGTATATATCGATGGTCTGACGAATAACGGCATGATCGAGGAGACAATCCTGAAGCCGCTTTCGTATGAATGGCGCGGAAATTCGGCGAAGGATGTCTGGGACAGCATCTTATATCAGGAGGTTCAGACGGCGGATATCAAGGAGGAAACCTCCTTTGATAAAACAGTCGGTTCGATTCTGAAGGGTGATACGGCGATCTTCATTGATGGTTATGCGAGGTCAATGATCGTATCGTCGAAGAAATTACCACTTAGAGGAATCTCTGAAAATGATACGGAAGCGGGCATGCGCGGACCGAAGGACAGCTTTAATGAGGGATTCCGGCAGAGTACCGCGTTGATCCGGCGGCGGATCAAGGATGCAAAATTGCGCGTGGAGCAGGATACGATTGGGGAGCGCACACGGACGGACTATGCGCTTGTGTATCTGGCAGATGTAGCGTCGGAGGAGCTGGTTAAGCGCGTGCGGGAGGACATGCATCGCTATGATATTGATGCCATCTATGATAGCGGGATGGCGCAGCATTTGATGGAAAATTGGTATTCTCCGTTTCCAACGTTTCAGTCGACAACCAGACCGGATAAGGTGGCGGCAGGTATCACGGAAGGCAGAGTGGCAATCGTATTTGACAATTCGCCGGAGGTGATTCTGGCACCGTGTAATTTGAACATGCTGTTGCAGACGTCCGATGATTATTACAATCGCTGGGCGGTCGGGACATTTGCGCGGATCATCCGGTATATCGCGGCATTTCTGGCGGTGTCCCTGCCCGGACTTTATATCGCGATTACTGTGTATCACAGTGATATTCTCCCGACGAAGCTTCTGTATGCGATTGCGTCAGCGCGGAGCATGGTCACCTTTCCTGTGATTGTGGAAGTGCTACTGATGGAGTTTCTGTTTGAGCTTTTGCGCGAAGCGGGGATCCGTCTGCCGGGGCCGCTTGGCAACACGATCGGTATCGTGGGCGGCCTGATCGTTGGGCAGTCTGCGGTGGAGGCGGGCATCGTGAGCACGATGGTAGTGATCGTCGTGGCACTGACTGCTATTGCAAGCTTTGCAATTCCAAATGAAGAGTTCGCGTCGGTGTTCCGCCTGCTCAAATTCTTCGTGATTATTCCGTCTGCCATCTGGGGCTTGTATGGATATATTCTGGCGCTTCTGGTAATCGCGGTGCATCTGTCGGGGCTGATGAGCTTCGGCATCCCATATATGTATCCGATTGTCGCCGGAAGTGGCAAGCGCGCCTATGCAAATCAGGATTTTGTGCTGCGGGCACCGATCTCGTGGATGCGGAAACGGCCGATCTTTGCGCGCGAGGAGGAACGTATGAGGCTGAAACCCCATGTGGCGAAGTCAGCGGGAGAGGAGGAAGAAAATCATGAATCTGGCGGACGGTAAAATCTCCAAACGGCAATGGTTCCGGATGAGCTATCTCGAATGTGTCACGATCAGTATGATGATGATTCCGTATATCACATTGTCGCTTGCGGGGAAATATCATGTGCTGGCTCTGGTGGTCGGGCTTGCATTTGTCGTATTCTATGGTGCACTGATGCTGTATCTTGCGGACTTTGTTCCATGCGGTTATATCAATGCGATCCGGAATCATATGGGATGGACTGCCGGTATATTGGACGTGCTGTATGCCTTACGGTATCTGCTGCGTGCGACGCTTATCGCGGTCTTTTTCTCCATGATTTTGCAACGCTATTTGTTGCAAAGCTTCTCCGTATGGTGGATCTTCCTGCCATTTCTTGGAATCACATTGTATGGTGCGTCCAAGTCGATGGAAGGACGCGGACGGATGTTTGAATTTTTGTTTGGGTGGATGGTCGTACCACTCATATTGATCGTTGTGTTCTCGGTATCGAATATTGATATCGGCGCCATCATGCAGGGAATCACATCACAGTCGGAGGTATCGGGCGTGTTCAAGGGCGCATATGCAATCCTTCTGGCATTGTCGCCATTAGAATTGCAGCTTTACAGCCGTCCTTGCGTAAAGGAGAAAGACCGAATGGGGGGAATCTGGCTGCTTGTCTGGATTTTATTTACCATTGTATTTGCGTATCTGTTCATCGTGGCAATCCTTGGCTATGGCTGGACGGCAAGCGACACGACGGCATCGTTCAATGTAATGGAAGCGGCTTCTTTTCCTGGCGGGGCGGTGGCGCGGCTTGACTATCCGGTGATGGCATTTTGGATTATCGGTGTGTTTGCAGTTGTGAGCGGCTATCTGCATCAGACGCGGGACTTCCTGTATTCGCTGTGTGAAGTGAAGCAGAAAAGTGGACGTGTTGTGACATTTGTGGTGATGTTCGCGGGTGCGTGTCTGTTTGCGTATGGAATGCAGTTTGAATCGGCCGTAAAATATGGCATGCGGTATTTCCTGTATGCAGACCTTGCGATCGGCATTGTATTTCCGTTGATCGTCATGTGGGTAAAGACGAAAAAACGCGTGAAATGGGGAATCGGTTTTGTCTGTCTGACTGTGTTAGCTGCAATCGGCAGTGTATTGATCGGAGATGAAAAGCTTGGCAGACAATTTGTGCAAAATGATTTTACTGCGATAGAACAGAAAAAGGAAACGTTGGAGCACCGGGATTATGTGCAGGAAATGCAGGTGGAAACTGCGAAGGACGGATATCAGTTTACATTTGTGATTGCAGATATCGCCGGGTACGAAGGGGAAAACAGCATCAATCAGACGCTCTACCATGTGCAGGCAGAGAATCTGGAGATGGCGGCAGCGCTGTACCAGAGAGAGAACGAGCGGCAGTTGGATTTCGGGCATATGAAGCAGATCGCGGCAGATATGACGGGGCAGGAGATACATCCGCTCTTGCTGGAGCTTGGACACCGACCGGGGATCCCAAAATCGGTTCCGGTCATGATGGAAACGGATGGCGCGAAATATATTTTGCGGGAAATGATTAAAGCTGCTTACGGAAGGGAAAGCTTGTAATGAAATCAACTTTCGATGGAGGAGTTTGTTATGGGGTATAAGATTCTAAAAGGAGCGATGGTCGGAATCCTGCTTGGCGTATGTGGTGGGATCTTACTTACGAGTGTGCTGCACATTGCAGGAGGTGGGAGTGTCCGTGATGTCGTCAGTCTGTTTCGCGAGGGAAATATGAAAATGCTATTTGCAGGTCAGAAAATTAGCGATGAAGATCAGACAGATCTTGAAGCTGTGTTTGGAGATAGCGGTGAAGCAGGGCTTCTGTCAGGGGATGCGAATGATGTTGCAGGAAAGAGTGGTATCTGTGCGGATGTCTATGAGGATGCGCTGACAAGCCCGGAAGATGTCGTGGTGCGGTTCCATGTGCGCGCAAACAGTGACAGTGAGACAGATCTTGCTCTGAAATATGAGGTGCGGGATGCAGTGCTTGCTTTGCTTGCGGAAGATCTGCAGAAAGCAGAAAATGACAGTGAAGCAATCTTGTATCTGGCACAGAATTTATCGGAGATCCGCGATACCGCGCGTGCGGTTGTCGAGGAGGCAGGCTATCAATATGATGTAAAAGCGTATATTACGAGAGAGGAATTTCCAATCCGGGAATACGGCGATCTGGTACTCCCAGCGGGAACCTACCGGGCACTTCGCGTCGATATTGGCGAGGCAAAAGGTGAAAACTTCTGGTGTATGCTGTATCCGATGATGTGCTACACGATGGACGCGGGGGCAGTTGTCGATTCGGCAGATGCAGAGAAAATCGCACAGGCACTCGACGAAGAAAGTTACGAGAAATTATTCGTGAAGCGGGACATAAAGCCCGGTGCTGTCAAAGTAAAGTTAAAGATTCTTGAATGGTTGCAGGATACCTTCTAAGTTGTTATAATAACTAGATATGGAGATTAAGAAGTTTGAATATAAATCAGTATGTTCATTGCATTTTGCATAACCATTATAGGTATGTGAATTATGCGTTTCAATAATTACTATTCTTAAGCAGACCATATAAACACATCGGTACTTAATAAGCTGTGCCAGCTATTTGGCTGGTGCAGCGAATTTAGTACCGCTATGTGTTTCTCTGAGCGAGAGCGAGTCTGCGCAGAATAGTAATTGTTGAAATGCTGATTGGAAGAGTAAATGGTTATGCAAAATGCGATAAAAATAATACATAAAGAAAGGCAAAAACCATGAAAAAGAATCTAGCAGTTATATTTGGCGGCCGCTCATCCGAGCATGAAGTATCCTGCGTGTCAGTTGTTACAATTGCCAAAGCAGTAGATCTTGAGAAATACAATATGTTCCTGATCGGAATTACAAAAGACGGTGAGTGGAAGCTTGTAGAAGATATCGCAAGCATCGAGGACGGAAGCTGGAAGGAAAGTCCTGTTTCTGCAATCATTTCCCCGGATACAAAGGGCGGACTTATCATTTCGCAGGACGATATGATGAAGGTGCAGCCAATCGATGTGATCTTCCCGGTACTGCATGGCATGTATGGTGAGGATGGAACGATTCAGGGATTGTTCGAGATGGCAGATATCCCATATGTCGGATGTGGCGTGTTCGCTTCGGCTGCATCTATGGATAAGTTCTATACAAAGCTGGTTGTCGATACACTTGGAATCCGACAGGCTGTTTATGTGCCGGTGCTGGCAGAACAATTGGATGATATCGATGAGGTGACAGCCCGCGTGGAAGCAAAGCTTTCTTATCCGGTGTTCGTAAAGCCTTCCAAGGCAGGCTCGTCCAAAGGCGTTTCCAAAGCAGATGACCGTGCAGCATTGGTTGTCGCTTTGAAGGAAGCTGCAAAGCATGATTATAAGATTCTGGTTGAGGAGACGATCGTCGGTCGTGAGATTGAGTGCGCTGTCCTTGGCTATGGTAAGGGTACAAAAGCATCCCGCGTGGGTGAGATTCTTGCGGCAGCAGAATTCTATGATTTCGATGCCAAGTACAACAATGCAGAGTCCAAAACTGTGATCGGTGCTGACCTTCCGGATGGAAAAGAGGCAGAAGTGCAGAAGGATGCGGTTGCAATCTTCAATGCGCTGGATGGATTCGGTCTTTCCCGTGTAGATTTCTTCCTGGAGAAGGACACGAACGAGGTTGTATTTAATGAGATCAACACATTGCCGGGCTTTACTTCTATCAGTATGTATCCAATGCTCTGGAAGGATAAGGGATATTCGATTGAGAGTCTGGTAGAGACTTTGATCGAGATGGCAAAGGAACGTCCATAATGAAAGCAGTCATTGAGTTTGAAAATGTAGATGTGGAGACCGGCGAAGTGATGCGCTCGCAGGTAACCGCGATGGCAAGCATGACGGAACAGGGCATGAAGCTTACTTACGTGGAGGATGTGTCCGGCGATGGATACAAGACACGCTGTACGATGATTTTCTCCGACAACCGACTCCGTGTAACGCGGAGTGGCGAGCTGAATTCGGATTTCGTATATGAGCATGGCTTAACGCATCATACGAAATATGCAACCGGTTATGGTTCGATTCCGGTGACCTTGCAGACGAAGCATTTCCTGCATACGGCAGAGGGAATCGATTATGAGGCGGCTGTTCTGGCAGAGGAATTTTCCCTGCGCCTTGCACTGCAATATACCATGGAGATGGGAAATGAATCGCCGATGGAACGGAAGATGAAGGTGCATGTACATAATTTAGCGGATGAAGAACGGTATAAAGAATAGAAGTGTGATGCATATATGAAGAAACAAACGAACAATTATTATAATGATGAAGAAATGCAGACCATAATAAAGGCAAAACAGAGAACGATTAATATCATTAAGATTCCTATGTATTTGTCCTTGGTTGGATTAATTCTTCCCATAGTGATTGTAATATGGCTTGATATATATGATCCGACGATGCTTACAATTCTTAGAACAATACCTGTGGCGAGTATCGCGATAGGGTTTGCACTTGCGATGATTGGCAATAAAAAGATGAACGATCTGAAAGCGTTTATAGGACGGAACATTGTGCTAGGCGTTCTTGAGGAGAAGATACAGGTTATAGATTATATGCCAAGCGAATATGTGGATGAGGAATTCTTAAAAAACTGTAGTTTCCTTCCGAATTATAATAGTGTTACAGGATCGGATTATATTCATGGAATATATAGAAATGTAGAATTTACATACTGTGATCTTGAGTTGAAATTAGAAAGCCAGGATTACACTGCAAACGAAAATAACATGAAAATGACGGTCACGAATTTTGCGGGACAATTCATGACCGTGTCGTTAAATAAAAGTGTGCATGGATATGTGTTGATCAAGGGAAAACGGGGCTCCGAAGAAGAAAATTGCGTGGAGACAGGAGATCGGGTTTTTGATAAATGGTTTGATGTTATTACATCGGATGAGACGGTTGCACATTCTATATTAACTCCAAAGCTTATCTCGGGATTAAAGAAACTGGGGAAACGTACCAGTGTTCAGTTTGCAGGAGATACAGCTGTGGTTGCCTGTAACAATGATAAAAATTTATTTGAAACAAAGAGACAAGTAAAAGATAAGAGCGATATTGAGTTATGCAGGCAGGAGTTTCGGAAAGAATTATCAGATGTTTTAGCGATTCTTGATATAATGATTGATGGTTGTCAGAACAATTTGTCATGAGTATTACCAATAAAATTGGTAGGCGAGCATAAAAAAGAAAAACTGCAAGTAGCGTATACGTTGCATGCAGTTTTTCTTTTTAATCTTCAGTTGATTCATCTTTTGAATGAGATTTCTTGGGTCTGCGTTCCCGCATCGAAAGCCATACGAACAGCACCGTAAGTACCAACGCGCCAGCCGTGATAATACCGCATCGTACCGTATCCTCAAACCATATGGATGGAATGAAGAGCACACTCAGGTTGATACTGAAATGCAGGATCATGCTTGCAAGAATCGAGTTCGCTTTGTATGCTACAAATCCAAGCAGACATCCTAAGACGCATGCGTAGATGCCCTGTACAATGTTTCCGTGATACAACCCGAAAAGTACACCCTGAAACAGGATTGCGAAAGCCGGTGGCATGTAGCGCTTCGCATAGCCCATGATCACTCCGCGGAAGAACAATTCTTCGCCGATCGGGGCGATCACAAAGGTCGCGATCATCATCGGGACTGCACGGTTCACACCGACCGCCTTGGATACAAGCTCATAGTAGGCTGCAAAGGTATCCGGGAAGAGGGGACTTACCAGATTCAGGATTCCGTCCACCATGATCTGAATTGCAACACCAGCAAGCAATAAAAATGGAGTCCGTATAGAACAGACGCATGAAAAAATATTTTTCATGCGTCCTTTTGTATTATCCTCGAAAGATTCGTCTGTGGAAACGATATTTCCCCGATAAAATATGCGGTAATACCAGACCCCGAAACAAATCAGAAATACGATATGCTGTGCAAGCACGAGGTACGCCTGATTCATAGGCTGGTTATAATCCATTTGTAAGATCTTGCCAATCGTATTTTCGCTGTTTGATTTCTCATCGGAACGCATATTCTTGAAGAACAGAATTGCAACATCGATGAAATTCAATACATACTGCGCCAATACGGCAATCAGAAACGGTGTAAAGGAACCGATAATATCTTTCAATTTTGCCGGTTGATTTTTACATCTTGTCACTGATCTTCTTCGCTCTTTCTTTCTCTCGACGAAGCTCTTCCTTGGACTTTTCAACAGGTTTGTCTTTGCCCTTGGATTTTGCTTTCTCGAGCATTTCTGCGTTTAACTGCTTCTGCATCTCAACCTGACGCTTCCGCATACGTGTACGCCAGTTGCCCTTTTTCTTCTTCTTGCCAGTTTCTTCTTCCTGAGCCACCTTCTTGCCACGGACGCTCTTGACACTGATAATGTAGATACCGCTGACCATTGCTTTGACTTCGCCTCTGGTTGGAAGCTCGTCGAAGATTGCATCGTCACAGATCATGTTCATAATCTGTGGACCAACCTTAACCTTCGCGATTGGAAGCTTTGCTTTCTGGTAACGCTTCGGTGTCTGTTCCATCACCATTTTCGGAAGTCCGGCGTCTTTCATCGGCAGCATTTTCTTGTCGATGATCAACATATTCATCGGTTGTGCGGCTTCCGCCATCTGTTCTCTCTGTGCACTCTGTTTCTTCTGTAATTTGTCACCGACTCTGTATAACACGAACATGATCGCAAGTGCTACCACGATGACAATAATCATGATTAACCACCAAGGCATGGTTCAAATCCTCCTCTAAATGTTATTTTTATCATACATATCCTGTATAAGCTGTGGAAACTCTGCATATCGCTCCTTGCGTTCCTTTGGAGGAAGTTCACAAGGATAGATCGGCTTTCCGAATTCAATCGTTACGCTATGGCTGTGAATCCGTTTCTTTGGTGCAGATTCAAGCATCAGATCGGAACGGCAGATCGATACCGGAACGATCGGGGATTTCGATTTCTCTGCCATCTTATATCCGCCCTCGCGAAATGGCAGAAGTGTGTCGGTCTGGTTTCTGGTTCCCTCTGGGAATACGACCATCGAATGTCCCTGCTTCATGTATTCCGTTCCCTGCTTGATCACGGATAAGCCCTGCTTGATATCTTCTCTGTCTAAGAACAGACATCCGATATCCCGCATATACAGTGGGAGAAGCGGAATCTTTTCCATTTCTTTTTTCGCAAGGAAGCCAAGCGGCTTGCCGATTGCTTCATGATAGATCAGAATGTCGAAATAACTGCGGTGGTTGCCGACGAATAACACCGGTCCGTCCTGCGGTATATTTTCTTTTCCGATGACGTTCACCTTGCATCCGGACAGTTTCAGTTCAAACCGGAAGAAGCCGGATACAAACTTGCGTGCTTTTTCCCATGATTTCTCAGGATTTTTCTTCCATAATTGTTTCATGTAGAGATGGTATGGCAGACAGAAGAACAGTGCCACCATCAATACGATTCCAACTCCCAATGTCTTCATAGATACACCTCTTATCGTCCAAACATTTTACAGGTTTCATATAATCTTGCTTCAAGTTTATGTGTCAGTGCGTCTTCTTTGTATCTCCATGCCCAGTTTCCTTCTCCGACACCCGGTGTGTTCATACGTGCCCAGGAATCTAAGCATAATACATCCTGCATTGGTACGATTGCCATGTTGGCAACAGAGCCAAAGCATGCACGGATCATAATCCAGCAGATGTCATAACCATCGGTTGAGAAGTAGCGGCGCAGCTTGTCTTTGGAAGCTTCATATGCGTGCTTGTACCAGCCGAGGGTTGTATCGTTATCGTGTGTACCTGTATAGCAGACACAGTTACGAACAAAGTTGTGTGGAAGGAAATCATTTTCCTCCGGATTCTCGAATGCAAACTGCAATACCTTCATGCCCGGCAGACCGAATTTGTCGCGAAGCTCGATAACCGAATCATCGATCTCGCCAAGATCTTCGGCGATAATCGGAAGATGATAACCGAGGGTTGCCTCAAGCTGTGTAAAGAAATTTACACCCGGTGCTTCTACCCATTTACCGTTGATGGCGGTTTCTTCGCCATAAGGGATCGCCCAATATTTATCGAAACCACGGAAATGGTCGATTCGCAGGAAATCACAGAGTGTCAGCTGGTAACGGATACGGTTCAGCCACCACTCATAACCGGTCTCGGTATGCTTCTTCCAGTTGTATAGCGGGTTGCCCCACAACTGTCCGGTCGCTGAGAAATAATCTGGTGGAACTCCGGCAACGACGGTTGGATAGCCCTTGGAATCGAGCTGGAACAGGCTCTGGTTTGCCCATACATCCACACTGTCCCAAGCCATGAAGATCGGGATATCGCCCACGATGGAAATGCCCTTATCGTTTGCGTATTTCTTCAAGGTCGTCCATTCATAATAGAATAAGAACTGGATGAACTTGTAGTAGCCCATCTCGGTATCGAGCTTCTTCACCCATGTTTCCTTCTGCTTCTTGGTTGGTTTCTTCAGGTTATCTTCCCACATGTACCAAGGCATGCCCTGATGATAGTCCTTGCCTGCCATGAACAATGCGTAATCCTCCAGCCAGACAGATGTCTCACAGAATTTATCGTACGCCTGCTTCATTTCCAGGTTGTCATGGATGCCATCGGATAAAGACTCGTCGTGGAAACGGGAGTAAGCAAGCTTCAATAAGCCTGTCTTGAACTCGATCAACTCACCATAGTTGATTTGCTCCGGATTCCATGCTGGCATATCGCGGAAGTCTTCATCGTAAAGAAGATGTAATTCCTTCAGATGATCCAGACTGATAATGAGCGGCTGTCCCGCAAATGCGGAGAAAGGCTGATATGGAGAATCTCCAAATCCAGTGTGTCCGAGTGGCAGTACCTGCCATGTGTTTAATCCCGAACGTTCCAGAAAATCAATAAATCTGTATGCGCTTGCACCCAATTCACCAATGCCGTAAGGGCCAGGAAGTGAGGTTGGATGAAGCAGGATCCCCGTGTATTTCTTTGGCTTTTTACTTGCGCCAGCTTCTTCTGCCATAATATTCTTGTCCTCCTAATTATGTATCTCCTATTAAACCAAACTTCATTATACAGAAAAACATGGAAATTATCTATATAATTTGTAAAGTTTTTCAAACAAAGGAATGGCTTTTTCGACCATATCCGTTGTCACGCAGTAAGAGATTCGGAAATGTCCCGGACATAAGAAGCTGTCACCCGGTACGATGATCAGGTTCAGCTCTTTGGCTGCGCGCCAGCAGAATTCATTTGCATCTTCGATCAAGGCGCGTGGGAACATGTAGAAGGTTCCGCCCGGTTCGACAATCTCGTAGCCGATGCGTGTCAGTTCTTTATATAAAATATTCTTGTTCGTCTCATAGATTGACAGGTCACTTGTCTGGTCAAGTACAGACTCCACAGCCATCTGGATGATGGAAGGTGGGCAGTTGTGTCCGGTAAATCTGGAGATCTGACCAGCCATAAGTACGAGAAGCTTTGCGTCCTCGCAGGCTGGGTTCACTGCCATGTAACCGATACGTTCACCCGGCAGAGACACGGACTTACTGAACGAATAACAGCAGATCGTGTTCTCATACAACTTGGAAATAAATGGTGCATCCACACCAGCAAATACAATCTCACGGTAAGGTTCATCGGAGATCAGGTAGATCGGATGTCCGTATTCCTTCTCTTTTGCACGCAGGATGTCTGCCAGCTTTGTGATCGTGGCAGTTGAATAAACGATACCAGATGGGTTATTCGGAGAGTTGATGAGGATTGCCTGTACATTCGGGTTCAGGGCTTTCTCAAATTCCTCAAAATTGATCTGGAATGTGGTGATATCGGCAGGAATCACGGTAAGCGTAGCACCGGTACCTGTCACATAAGGAACATATTCCGGGAAATAAGGTGCGAAGGTGATAACCTCATCGCCGTCCTTTGTCACGCATCGAAGCGCATGTGCCAGCGCACTGGCTGCTGCACTCGTCATGAAGATGTGATCCATCGTGTAGTTCATGCCAAAACGCTTATTCAGAGAATCCGCAACCGCCTGTCTTGTAGATGGAAGTCCAAGTGATGGGCTGTAACTGTGCAGCTTCACCGGATCCTCGGTCTGCAACAGTTCGATCATACGATCGGTAAATGTCTGTGGTACAGGAACGGATGGATTTCCGATAGAGAAATTGTAGATATTCTCCATGCCGATTTCGGCTCCTTTTTTGTTAGCATAATCAAAAAATTGGCGAATGATAGAACCTTTTCCTGTCATATCCTTGTAGAATTCGTTAATCATGATATATTTCCTTTCTTTGATGATATTGATTTATCTGTGAAAACGCACTTTGAATTTGTGTATTTACCCGTCTCCGTTTCTGTAAATATAGATATGTTTGGGACTTAGAAGTTCTTGATGTTCTGTAAGTATGCAGCAATGGTTGAACACGATGTTCAACCAAGCCGCCACTGAGCCACGGATGGCGAATTGGCGGCGGTTGCGTACGGTATAATATGTATATCAGAACATCTAGTACTTCTTAGTTCCAATACATCGTATATTTGCAGAAACGGAGGCGGGTATAATATACACAAATTCATGTGCGTTTCACAAATTAAATTCAATGTGAGTGAATTAGGAATAAACAGAAAACAAGTGGCGAGAAAAACCGGGGAGGGAATTAATTCGCCACTTGTTTGAGGGGAGAGAGGATTCAAATATATGAAAAGCTCTTACAATGCATACTATAACAATAAATTGTGTCTAAAATATGTTCTAATTGTGAAAAAGTTTTCACATCCTCAAATCCCTGCTGTTTATTCAGCGTCATAGCTCTTGATGGATGCATCAAGCTTCTGTAATGTCTTCTGAATGGAGTCGTTGATAACACCTGATTCATGTGCCATCTTACCAAACTCATGCGCAACAACGGTGAATCCGCGTCCGGCTTCGCCTGCACGTGCAGCCTCAATCGAAGCGTTCAGTGCAAGGATATTCTGCTTATTCTCAATCTTCTTTAATCCCTGCGATTTTCCGGCAAGCTCCTTGATCAGGGCAGCAGCACCAGCAATCTCTTCATTGAAAGAAGCGATTGCTTCCTCGTATTTCTTCTTGCGGTAGCCAGCCTCTAAGAGATTCTGGATAGCGGCAACCAGAATGGCAGCAGCAGCTTCGACAACTTCTTCGTCTGTATCCTCATCCAAAGGACCGCCAACAACCGTTGCAACCTCGACGTCATCGACTTCGATGCTCTCGCCAAATGCTTCTACATTATTTCTGGAAAATCCGAGCTTGTTGGAAAGGAAGTTACCTTCATCATCTAGAACAACGGCGATCATGTGTGTTGCAGCCGCCCACTGCTCCAGGATGTTATCAAGTGCTTCCATATCTAAATAATCATTTATAGTCATAAAATGCTCCTCCTTGTGCGTAACATATACCTAATCTTCATTTTACCGAATTTACAGAGGGATTTCAATAGCGGAACCAAATAAATTCTCGAATATTGTGGCGAATTTATGCAGGACGGAGGATAGATGCACAGATATTTACGACTGGGGTTGCACGAACATCTGGTGTAGGGTAAAATAAACGCAATTATTATGGTAAGGCAAGGATAAATGAAATGATTCAGATATTTGATACACATGCACATTATGATGATGAGAGTTTTGATGACGATCGCGAGCGGCTTCTGGCTGGATTTCCGGCACAGGGCGTACACGCGGTGACGAACATCGGAACGAATATCAGGGCGAGTGAAGAGACGGTTCGGATGACAGAAAAATACGAGAATCTGTACGGTGTGGTTGGTATATTCCCATCGGAAGTTGCGGAACTGGAGAATCCTGATAATGTCAAGCGTCTGAAGGAGCTTGCAAAGCATGACAAGATCGTGGCGATCGGTGAAATCGGACTCGATTATCATTATGAAGAAACGGACAAGGCATTGCAGCACAAATGGTTCGCCGGACAGATGGATATTGCACGCGAGTTAAAGTTGCCAATCGCGATCCACAGCCGGGATGCGGCGCAGGACACAATTCAGATCATGCGGGCTTCCCACGCAGAGGAGATTGGCGGTGTGATCCATTGTTATTCGTATTCGAAGGAGAGTGCACGAGACTTCCTGAATATGGGATTTTATTTTGGCATTGGTGGCGTGGTGACATTTAAGAATGCGAAGAAATTAAAGGAAGCAGTGGCATATATTCCGCTGTCAAATATCGTACTTGAGACGGATGCACCATACCTGACACCGGAGCCATTCCGCGGCAAGCGCAATGATTCATCGAAGCTTACCTATGTGGCACAGGCGATCGCTGATATCAAGCATATTCCGGTGGATGAGGTGTATGCAGAGACATGGAAAAATGCGCACCAGATGTATAAAATTCAGAAGTAGAGAAATGGAGATAGAATGGAAAAGCTTAGTAATCCCAAGGTTACAATAGAGATCATACAGAAATACAATTTCGCGTTCCAGAAGCGGTTTGGTCAGAATTTCCTGATCGACGGGCATGTGATCGAGAAGATCATCCGGGCGGCAGAGATCACAAAGGACGATGTCGTGCTGGAGATCGGTCCTGGTATCGGCACGATGACACAGTATTTAGCCGAGGCGGCAGGGGAAGTATTCGCGGTCGAAATCGACAAGAATCTGCTCCCGATCCTTGCCGAGACACTTGCGGAGTATGATAACGTGACGGTCGTAAATGAAGATATCCTGAAGGTGGATATCGCGGCATTAACCGGCGGCAGACCGGTAAAGGTCGTGGCGAATCTTCCGTATTATATTACGACGCCGATCATCATGGGACTGTTCGAGAATCATATCCCTGCAACATCAATCACGGTCATGGTGCAAAAGGAGGTTGCCGAGCGGATGCAGGCAGGTCCGGGCGGCAAGGACTATGGTGCATTGTCGCTTGCGGTGCAGTATTATGCGGAGCCGTATATCGTGGCAAATGTACCACCGAACTGTTTTATGCCGCGTCCGAATGTCGGTTCTGCGGTAATCCGGTTGACAAGACATACAGAGCCGAAAATCGTCGTGAAGGATGAGAAATTCATGTTCAAGCTGATCCGTGCGTCGTTCAATCAGCGCCGGAAAACATTGCAAAACGGGATCAATAACTCCGCCGAATTATCAATCAGCAAGGATGCGGTTGTAGAAGCACTTCGGAAGATGGGACTTTCTGAGAGCATCCGCGGCGAGGCACTGACACTTGCGCAGTTCGCAGAGCTTTCTGATCTGTTGTGTGAGTAGCGTAGATCAAAGTTATAGCGGTATTCGCGTAGGGGATACTGTGGGTGTGTGGCGTCGTATAAATGTATATTATGTCGTAAAAAATTTGTGATAAACAGACAACCCTCTGCATACATATATAGTACGTATTAATGCATGAAGGGGGAGCGTGGTCTGTGATGCAGCAGAGGAGATGGGTGTCTTATATTTACCGGTATCGCGAGTTCGTGCGATGCGAGATTGCCGGATTCATCAAGGTACAGAGAATCAGCAACAAAGATACGGATGTGACGAGAATACGAATGGGGATGAAAATGTACAAGGAATATGCGTGTACGTGTTATGCGTATCTGCTGTGGCATGGACAGGCGAAGCCATTTACAGCGGTGCAGTTCGCGGCGGGAGAACGCGATACGATCCTGACAAGTGTGGAGCTTCCGTGGAGCAACCCGCTAGGAGATGGTGTAGCATTTCCTGAATACGATGGTGTGTATTTCGTGTGTGACGACGGTGAGATTTTAGCCGGTATCTGGTCGACGGAGCGGTATGATCTGCGGCAGGTGCAGGTGACGGACAGGCAGGACGGGCTTGTGGAACAGGAAGAACCGGTGCTGGAATATGCAGGTGCCGGGACAAAGCCGCAGGAGGAACCTGTCGAGGAAATCCCACAGATTCCACTTCCTTCGGACATGGCAAATGGGTATGAGGAAATGCTTACGACATATCCAAAGTTACCGCTTTTTGCAGGAAGTCAGATTGTTGATGGAGTGAAGATTGCACCGCAGGATATCGGGAAGCTGGATATGGCGAACTGGAAGCTGGGCGTGAACAGTTTTCTTGCACATGGGTATTACAAATATCAGTATCTGATGCTTGGAAAGGTGAAGATGAATAAGGCAGAATTGCATGTGATCGGAGTTCCTGGAATCTTCACGAACAAAGAACGGTATCTGGCGAATATGTTTGGATTCCGTGTGTTTATTCCGGTGCGGAAAACGAAGATTCTGACCGGGAATTTTGGTTATTGGGTATCTGAAATTGTGGAATCAGAGAAGCTTCGTGTACCGCATCAGGTCAACGTAGTGTCCTAAGATGTTTGCACTTTGCGGCTCAAACTGTAATGGACGGAAGCCAAGCTTCGTCGCGAGTGTGATGGACGCAATATTTTCCGGGTGGATGCGGGCATCGACGCGGTGAATCTGGTAGTCATGTTCAAGTACATAGAGCGCCGCTTCGCAGGCTTCATATGCGATGCCGCGGTTCTGATAGAGGGCGTCAATTTTGTAGCCGATCTCAGCGTATGGTTCGCGGGAGGTGCGAAAAATATTGAAATTGATAGCGCCGATGATCTTATCCGGGCGGTCTTTTAAATAGATGTAATAACGCAGGAAGGTTCCCATCGTGTAAGCGATGTATTCGCGGTGCAGGGAAGACCAGTGGTAGTCCTGCGTGTAAAAGGATGCCGGACGCGTTGGCTCGTACTGCTCGAATGGGAGACGATTGCGCAGATAGAGATCTAAGACTTGTTTGGCTTTTGATTCATTTTCTACGCGCAGGATTAAGCGATTTGTATATTTTATCAGTGGTCCCATGAGCGTCTCCTTTCTGACGTTTGTGACTGTGGAATACAGGAACGATTCTTGTATCATGCAGCCATGAGGTCAGTATAGTACATTTTATGGGAACAGACAATAAAATGATACGGAAATGAGGTACAATATGAGGAAATTGAGTGAGGATGAGCGATATATGCGGCAGGCAATCACGCTTGCGAAGAAGGCGGCGGCGAATGGTGATGTGCCGATCGGATGTGTGATCGTCTATGAAGGAAAGGTGATCGCGCGTGGTTACAACCGGCGGAACGTGGACAAGACGACACTTGCGCATGCAGAGATCATGGCGATTAAAAAGGCGTCCAAGGTGCTGGGTGACTGGCGGCTGGAGGATTGCACAATGTATGTGACGTTGGAGCCTTGCCAGATGTGTGCCGGGGCGATCGTGCAGGCTCGGATTCCGAAGGTCGTGATCGGATGTATGAATCCGAAGGCAGGATGTGCCGGTTCCATTTTAAATCTGCTTGATATGAAGCAGTTTAATCATCAGGTGGAAGTAACACGGGGAATCATGGAAACAGAATGTTCAGCGATGATGTCCGGTTTTTTCGCGGAGTTGCGTGCAAAAAAGAAGGCAGCCGCGTTAAAAGAAAATAATGGGATGTCTTGACTTTACATAATTATTTTTATATACTAAAGAAGTATCTGTCGATATGGGGTTTATAAGAAACAGACTTTTCGATGGATATGCGTGGACTTGTTATAAAATTTCCGTGCAGCCGGGGAGATAGCGGTGCCCTGTACCCTCAATCCGCTACAGAGGGGGTGATGGCTGGTTTCGGGTTGTCTTCTTGTGAGGCTGCCCACGGTAAGTGGCGTTGATGTTTTGGTCTTGCGCGACAGGAATCTATGAACCGTGTCAGGTCGGGAACGAAGCAGCACTAAGTAGAACCTTCTGTGCGCCGCGAGGCAGCCGGGACTGAGTTAACTGCCGTGGTAACGCTCATGAGAGCTTCACAACACCAGCCGCACGGTTAAAAAAATATAAAATACATGTGGTATTTTTGGTAAAAAAATGGTATCATTTTAGAGATAGGTAAATGATACCTAACTTTGGGAAGAACAAAAGAATCGGGTGGCAAAAACAACGGCATGAGTGTAAATTATGCAGAAGTAATTGAATATGTGAAGAAGATGACTTCTGAGAACGGCAGGCCTTCGAACTATCCATTCCGTAGCCGGTTTGAGCACACGATGCGTGTGTATCGATGGGCGATCAAGCTGCAGTCAAAGCTTGGCGGAGATCTGGATGTGATCGTACTTGCAGCTTTGCTTCATGATATTGGATGGGATGATGAACGTCCACATGGAGAAGTTGGTGCAGAGCTTGCTGTAGAATACATGGATAGCATTGGAATTGATCCGGAGACGATCCGACGCGTGGGAGAGATTATTATGATTCACGAGGACAAGGATTCGGATGCTGATCTGTCGCTGGAATGTAAGATTGTGATGGATGCCGATCTGCTCGATGAAGTTGGAGCGATCAGTGTGCTGTGGGATTCGATGGCGACAGCATGTGAGGATGAGGCAAGCTACAAGAAAGCCTATTACCGGATCAAGAATTATTATAGAAATAACAAACCAAAGATTCGAAGATGCAAGACAGATGCAGCCAGAGCAGAATATACGAAGCGTATGCAACTGCTTGACAGTTTCATCTTCCAGTTGGAAAAGGAATTATTTTAAAAAAGCTGTTACGTTTTATGTGACAGCTTTTCTTTTTTATAGAGATTGATGATAGGGGAAATATTAAGTTGGAAAAGAAGCGATCCTTAGGTGTTAATTTCATATTTAATATGATGCGGACGATGATGGGTGTGATCATACCGCTCATTACATTCCCATATTCTTCCAGAGTCTTGGGACCGGAAGCACTCGGTAAGGTCGATTATGCGCAGGCGAACATGACATACTTCACGTTGTTGCAGGCGTTTGGCATTGGCGGCTATGCAATCCGGGAGGGTGCCCGTATTCGGGATGACCGAAAGAAAATGGATGAATTTGCGAGTGATATGCTGTCCATCAATCTGATGACTTCTGCACTTGCGTATGTGCTTTTTTTTGCTGCACTTGCGATTCCCAAACTTGCGGGATATCGGACGTTGATGCTGCTTTTTTCGACGACGATTATACTTTCTACCATCGGAGTCGAGTGGCTGTATAATATATACGAAGAATATCAGTATATCACGATTCGTTCATTTATCTTTCAGATTATATCTGTGGTTATGTTGTTTACATGTGTCAAATCAGAGGATGATTACATGATATATGCGTTGACGATGGTAATCTCCAGCGTCGGCTCCAATATTATGAATTTTATCCGGGCAAGAAAATACGTGAAGTTCAAGTTGCGGATCAGTAAGAAGCTGCGGATTCATTTGAAGCCGATGTCGTATATTTTCCTGTTGGATGTTGCGTCGGCGGTGTATCTGGTTATGGATCGTTCTATGCTTGGTTATATTACCGGGGATGATACCGAGGTCGGACTTTACGCGGCAGCGATTAAGATTGCATCTGTGTTAACGTCATTCTTCAGTGCGTTATATGCGGTAATTCGTCCACGCGTCGCGTACATGATGGAGCGGGATGAGGAACAGGCGGAGAATCTGAATGATCTGACCGCGCGGCTTATATTGCTCTTTAATATTCCGATGGCGATTGGCATGTTCTGTCTGAGCCGGCAGGTGCTGCATTTGTTTGCGGGCAGCAAATATCTGGGTGTAACATCTACGATGCAGGTGTTGATGTTGAATGTTATCGTTGCAACCTTTAACAGCTTCCTGATCAATCAGTTGTTTATCATACACCGGAAAGACCGGTGGGCGTCCATGGGTGTTGTGATTGGTGCAGTCACAAATGTCTGTTTAAATGCGTTGACCATTCCGGTATATGGGAAATTCGGTGCCGCAGCCAGTACGGTTGCAGCGGAACTGGCAATCTTCATTTATGCAAGTATCAAAGCCCGGCATATGTATCCGATCACAAAGCTTGGCTGGCAGCTCGGTCAAAGCTTGATTGCATGTATTCCGATTGTGTGTTGCTATAACTGGTGTGCACATAGTCAGTATTCGGATCTTCTGACGATTGCGTTGACCGTTTCAATTGGTGCAATTGGATATTTCGCGATTATGATATTGTTCCGAAATCGTCTGGTGATAGATGGAATTGAGAAGATAAAAGAGCGTTTTTCAAGAACGCCGGTATAAAAGAGTGAGAAAAATAAATCCCCTGAGTCGGGGTCTGACTGTAACAGATCAGAGCGCCATTCAGGGGACTTTTGTTTTTATTTGTTTGCTAACTCATCAATCATATCACAGATCATCGTGATGGCGTCGGACTTCGTGGAAAGTTCCATTGCCTTGATGTAATGATCGTGATTTTCGTACACTTCATTGACTGCGGCAAGCAGTGACTCGTTTGTCAGGTCTTCCTCTAACAACAGCTTGGCGTAGCCGCGCTTGTCGAAGGACTGTGCATTTAAGATCTGGTCGCCCCGGCTCGCTGCAAGCGATAATGGAATCAGAACGCTTGGTTTGCGGAGTGCCAGAAGTTCGCATATTGCATTGGCACCGGCACGGGAGACAACGATATCTGCTAATGCGAGCAAGTCAGCAAGCTCCTGCTTGATGTAGTCGAACTGGACATAATGCGCAGTTCCGTTATAGCTTTCGTCGATATTTCCTTTTCCGCAGAGGTGAATGACGTTATATTTCTTCGTCAGTTCCGGGAGACATGAACGGATCGCTTCATTGACACGTACGCTGCCAGAGCTTCCGCCGATTACCAGAAGAGTTGGACGAACCTCTGTAAAGCCACAGAAGGTCATCGCTTTTACAGCGTCACCGGCAAATAATTCCTGACGGATCGGTGTACCAGTTACAACTGCTTTTCCTGCAGGAAGATTCTCCATTGTCTCTGCGAAGTTGCAGCACACCTTGGATGCCTTTGGAATACTGATCTTGTTTGCAAGTCCCGGCGTCATATCAGATTCATGGATAATACATGGAATCTTCTTCGCACTTGCGGCGAGAACAACAGGGACAGAGACAAAGCCGCCTTTGGAAAATACAACATCCGGCTTTAACTCCTTCATCAGTTTTTTCGCTTCGTTGAAGCCTTTGATCACGCGAAATGGATCAGAGAAGTTGCGCAGATCGAAATAGCGGCGCAGCTTTCCGGTTGCAATTCCGTGATATGGAATGCCCATATCTTCAATCAGTTTTTTCTCCATTCCATCATAAGAGCCGATATATTGAATATCATATCCGCGCTCCTTTAAGGTTGGAACGAGAGCCATATTGGGTGTTACATGACCAGCGGTTCCGCCACCGGTTAATATAATACGCTTCATGAATGGTTGATCCTCCTACTTATACCTTTAACCTATGCGTGAAGTGCCTGCTTTAATGCCTGTGCAAGCTGATCCGGGCAGGATGTGCTCTTGAATCCGCACGTTGTGCCTTCCAGCCGCTTGATAACTTCCTCTGCATCCATGCCCTCCACAAGCTGTCCGATGCCCTTTAAGTTACCATTACAGCCGCCCGTGAATTTCACATTATGCACCTTGCCATCTGTAATCTCAAACTCGATCATCTGGGAACAGGTTCCCTTTGTCTTATATGTCATTGTGTATCATCCTTTCTCGTGTGTAACAATTATATTATACGTTTCGCGTTCCTATTATAGCATAAATATAAAGTTCCTTAAACCCATATTTTCTGTCACATTTACAAGGATTTTTACGACCGAACAGGGGTTGCATTCTGAAGTTCACCTTCTCTATAATCGCCATCAGACAGTGAGGAGAAAAAAGGCTGTCGGTCCAAAAAATCTTAATGGAGGGATTTTGTATGCTGCAAAAAATCATGGAAGTTTCAACCGGGGTCTACATACTATGGGGGTTAGGCGTGTTAGGAGTGCTTATGAAGATACTGGCAAATGCTTACATGAGTAAAATGGTGCGAGCATCGACAAATCTGGGAGAGACAAAACGAAAGAAGCTTCGCAATATGTGCCGGCAATATGAAAACAAAAAAGGCTTTGGACTGTGCGGAGGCGATGAGGAGGCGTATGCAGAAAGCTTTGTGAGGGGGTTAAAATTCCTGACGCGCCCGATGGAATTCTGGAACCGGAGCGGAACCGTGTTGTCGCTCGTCGTCTGTGGCACGATGGCAGGAGCGTATCTGTATTACGATCCAAGCTGGAGAGGCAGTCCGGACATGCAGTTTTTCTTAGCGAATAGTATTTTAGTATGTGCATGTTTGCTCGTGCTTGATCATATATTGGTTATAAATAATAAAGTGGAAATCCTGAAAGCGAATATCCGCGGGTACCTGGAACGGATTCCGAAACCGCGAGAGCAGACAGCGGCTGCGGTACGTCCCTTTGTAGTGAAGCAGGAGATGTCGGCGGAGAAAGGGGAACATGCCGACAACGATGGATCACCGCAGACAGATGCATCCGGGGAAGAGTCCGAAGGCGGGACAATGCAGGAGAAAGAGAGTGCCGCCAGTGAGGAGACGCTCAATCGCTTTTTGGCAGAGTTCTTTTCTTGATGGGAAACTATAATGTAGGAAATGAAACAAAAAATGGTTCGCGTTGTGTTTGTAAATGGAAAGGAGTGGTTTGCCTTGCAGGGATTCTGATCTCTCTGGTAGTTGGTAGTTTTTGTGTTGTTACATATGGAGCATCCGCGGGGGAGGCGGATGGAAGTGAATCAGAGCAAGTGGATACATCCGGGAATCCGACGAGTGATGTGGAAGATGGGTTGACTGGTACAACCGGAGGATATGCGGAGCAGGAGGATGGAGATTTGCCGATTCATAGTATGTTTGACCAATGCAGGAAGGTTTTCTGCCGGTATCAGACATACCCGATTGAAAATCATTTGAAAGAAAAAGAGGCGTACCAAAGCCTTGATAACACCAAGCTTTCATGGTGGTTCCGGCGGGATATGAACCACGGACCGAGCGGGTGCGATGACACGATCGATATCTCCGAATACGACGCGTACTATTTGGATCAGAATGCTTCAAAGAAGAATGAAAAAGTCGTCTATCTGACATTTGACTGCGGGTATGAGAATGGATATACCGAGCAGATGCTGGATATCCTGAAGAAGGAAGATGTTCCGGCGTGCTTTTTCGTGACACAGACGTACATCCGGGATAATGTTGCCATAGCGAAACGAATGAAGGAGGAAGGACATCAGGTGGGAAATCATACCATCTACCATATATGCATGCCGGATAAGTCCTATGAGGAGATTGTGCAGGAGGTCAATGGTTGCGCGGATTATATGAAAGAGGCAACGGGATATGCGATGGACCCGTACTTAAGGCCGCCATGCGGTGAGTATAGCGCACGGACACTGGCAATCACCCAGGACCTTGGTTTCAAAACTATTTTTTGGAGCATGGCATATATGGATTTCGATGTGAATAACCAGCCGGGTGTTGATTTCGTGATCGACCATTTCAATAAATATCATCACAGCGGGGCAATCATTCTGATGCACAACGTATCGTCATCGAATGCTGGGGCGCTGGAAAAGGTGATTGCAAACCTGAAGGCAGAGGGGTATCGGTTTGCAAGTTTGAATGAATTGCAATAAATGTGATTCGCATAGGGAATAAAGTGGTAAAGAGATGTCTATGATATTCAATTCATGCTCAGACGCGCTTTCGCTCGGTTCAGCACGCAATGGTACTAAATTCGCGACGGAGAACCGTCGCTCATTAAGTGCCAGCGTGCTTCAACGGTCTGTGCATAAATTGATATCAATAGACATCTCTATTTACGTTATTGAAAGCGAATCATTGAAGCAATTATTCCTGCCTTGTGCTCCAATGGTCTGCGATTAAATCAATATTATCCGCAACCCGATTTACGTTTGCTTAGATGCAATCCTGTGTTTGTGATAGGGATTGTAATTCGTGAAACTGTGTTTGCCTTGCGTTTGTGAATTTTTTGATTTTGGCTGAATGAAATTCTGTGGGCTGGGTATACTTCTCTATGTAGCAATTACAAATGCAGGGAAACCTGCAAAGCAAAAAGGAGATTAGTTATGGCAGAAAAAAATTATCAGTCAAACGAGCAGACAAATTATACAGGAAGCAATCAGACAAACAAGGAAACAGCTTCAAACAGCAAGATGAAGAATAGTCAGAAGAACAGCCAGAAAAACAATTCAAGTAACAGTACAGACTGTTACTAAAAACCCCCTCCGAGAGGACCGTTTAGCGGTCCTCTTTCTTTGTAATAAACCATCTAGCAGAAAGCAATCACAGACACAAATCCGCACGCTCCGCATATCCTATTAGTAAGAAGAAAGGAGGCGGAGCGATGCGATTTCATAATATAAATATTCGGAACATCCTGAGTGAGGCTCTTAACTATGGAGGAATCATCGTTGACGTTCGAACGAGCGAAGAATTTGCGAAAAGTCACATTCCGATGGCGATAAATCTGCCTCTGGAAGAAATACAGGCAGGCAATATTTCTCTTCCGAAAGGAAAAGTGATATTGGTTTATTGCGCAAACGGGGGAGGCAGCACACTGGCTGCAAAAATATTGACAGAGAAAGGGTATAAGGTCATCAACACGGTTGGGGGAATCTCCGGGTATCGTGGGGCGCTGACAAAAACCCGGCATTAGCAGGATTTGGTAAAATTTACATGTGCAAAATGTAAGAATAAATTGTTCGATTTTGTTGACTTCGTACAAAGATAAATTTACAATACAACTAAGTATGTTCAAAAATCGGAACAGGGGAAGAAAGGGCAAAAATACAAGCATGGAAAATATGTATGAATTGATCGCACCGTGCCATTTTGGTTTGGAGTCGGTGCTAAAGCGTGAGATATTAGATCTGGGCTATGAGATCGTGACTGTGGAGGACGGAAGAATCACATTTCGCGGAGATGTCACAGCGATTGCCCGTGCAAATATATTTATCCGGACAGCAGAGCGTATTCTGCTGAAGATGGGTAGCTTTCAGGCTACGGATTTTGATGAACTGTTTGAAGGGACAAAGGCAATTCCGTGGGAGGAGTTTCTTCCGCGGGATGCAAAGTTCTGGGTGACGAAGGCGACAACGAATAAGAGTGCGCTTTTTTCTGCGAGTGCGATTCAGTCCATCGTGAAGAAGGCGATTGTGGAGCGCATGAAGCAGACATACCGCGTGGAGCGGTTCGAGGAAGATGGGGACGAGTATCCGATTCGTGTGTTTATCTTCAAGGATCAGGTGTCGATTGGTCTGGATACATCGGGAACGTCCCTGCATAAACGAGGATATCGGACACTTGTCGGAAAGGCACCGATTTCAGAGACACTGGCAGCAGCGCTTCTGATGCTGACGCCGTGGAACAAGGATCGTGTGCTGGTCGATCCATTCTGCGGCAGCGGTACATTTCCAATCGAGGCGGCGATGATCGGTGCCAATATCGCGCCGGGCATGATGCGGGAGTTCACCGCTGATTGCTGGGGCAAGGTCGTGCCGAAGAAGGTGTGGTATAACGCGTACGATGAGGCGGAGGATATGATCCGCCGCGATGTGCAGATGAATATTCAGGGTTATGATTTAGACCCGGAGATCGTGAAATGTGCGAAGGCGAATGCGAAGGCAGCCGGTGTCGGAGATTATATTCATTTTCAGGCGCGTGACGTGAAGGATCTGCGCCATCCGAAGCATTATGGATTTATCATTACGAATCCGCCATATGGCGAGCGGTTGGAGGAAAAGGAAGCGTTACCGGCACTGTACAAGACAATCGGCGAGAGCTTCGCGAACCTTCCAGACTGGTCAATGTACTTGATTACTTCGTATGAGGATGCAGAGAAATATATCGGAAGAAAGGCAGATCGAAACCGTAAGATCTATAATGGCATGATTAAGTCCTATTTCTATCAGTTTATGGGACCGAAGCCACCCAAGAATAAGGAGCCGAAAGAACAGTAGAAAAGAGCGTTAGAGGTTGAAACGATTTTGGATTTTCCCGGTGCTGGTTGCAGTGCTGGTGACAATTACATTCTTTTTAGGAAGGAATCCGGTCAAGACGATTGATGAGTCGGATGCGCTCGCGACGTGCAGTGATGCATTTGCGGCAAATATCCGTTCCCGCATGAATGGGGATGATGTGATCATCACGGTTGGCGGCGGAAGCACGGAGGAGTTCGGCTACACATTTTATGTGAGTGACAACATGCATCTGATGGTGGAAGGCGAGTTCCTGCGCAGCCTGCTTTTGTGCTCGGTACAGCGATATCCGGATGGTAATGTCCTGATCATGAAGGGCGACAACAGCATTTCACTTGCCGTGGGTTCGGACAAGGCAACGGTCAATAAGAAAACCGAGGTGGAGCTGGGCGATGCCGTCTATGTGGATGAGGCAGAGGACAAGCTGATGGTGCCGATTGACAAGATCGCAGAGTATTTGAGCTACGAGGTTGATTATTATGTCGATCAGAAATGGGTTGATCTGGCGCGGCTGCCGGATGAGACGCCATTGCCGGAGAAATACGATATGCGTGATTATGGGCGCGTGTCACCGGTGCGTGATCAGGGACGGTACGGCACATGCTGGGCATTTGCATCGCTTGGCGCGCTGGAGACAACGCTGCTTCCGATGGAGGAGGATATTTTCTCAGTCGATCACATGTCGATGTGTAACAGTTATGCACTGGATGTGAACAGTGGCGGCGAGCATACGATGAGTATCGCGTATCTGGCGGCTTGGCAGGGACCGGTGCTGGAGAAGGATGATCCATATGGCGATGGCATGAGTGATCCGAATCTTACCGCGGAGAAGCATCTGGAGGAGGCTCTGATCATCAACGGGCGTGAGGACGAGACGATCAAGAGTGCGATTTTCCGGTATGGCGCGATCGAGACATCGATTTATTCGGCACTGGAATATGTGGACAGTTATTCCATGTATTATTCGAGTGAGTATGCGGCGTATTATTATGATGGTGATGAGACGCCGAACCATGATGTCGTTGTCGTTGGCTGGGATGATAATTTCCCGAAGGAGAATTTCACGATCCAGCCGGAGGGCGACGGTGCCTTTATCTGCAAGAACAGCTGGGGCGAGGAATTCGGCGATGATGGATATTTCTATGTATCCTATTATGATACGAAGATCTGCCGGAAATCGGTTGTTTACACGCGGATTGGAGATAAGGATAATTATGATAAGATCTACCAGACGGATAAGCTTGGCTGGGTTGGACAGCTTGGTTTCTCCAAGGAGGATGCGTATTTTTCCAATGTCTACGAGGCAGGAAAAAATGAGAATCTGGCAGCCGTTTCTTTCTATGCGACGGATAAGGATACGGAGTTTGAAGTGTATGTCGTGCGGCATTTTGATGGTGTGGACTCGTTTAAGAACCGGGAGCTTGTGACGTCCGGCAGCATGCAGTATGCCGGGTATTACACGGTGGATTTCCCGGAGGAAATCGAACTCGATGACAATGAACGTTATGCGGTAGTGGTGAAGATCAAGACGCCGGGCGCGGTGCATCCGATCGCGATTGAGTACAATGCGGATGAGCGGACGGCAAGCTTTGATATCAGTGACGGCGAGGGCTACATCAGTTTGTATGGAGAGATGTGGCACCGGGCGGAGACGAGTGAGAAATGCAATGTGTGCTTGAAGGCGTTTACGAACAAGCGGAAATAGTAAGGAAAAAGGAGATACAGGCAGATGAAGAAGATTATTTTTGCAACTGGTAATGCGAATAAGATGGTGGAGGTGCGCATGATCCTGGCGGATTGTGGGTATGAGATTGTTTCCATGAAGGAAGCAGGTATTGATATTGATATTGTGGAGGATGGCAAGACATTTGAGGAGAATGCGATCATCAAAGCGACAGCTATCAGTAAGACAATGGAAGCGGAAGGCTGTGTGGTTCTTGCCGACGACAGTGGTCTGGAAGTTGATTACATGGATGGCGCGCCGGGTATTTACTCTGCAAGATGGCAGGGCGAGGATACGCCGTACAGCATCAAGAATCAGATGATTATTGACGCGCTTGCAGATGCAAAAGAAGAAGAGCGGACGGCACGGTTCGTATGTGCGATTGCAGCAGCATTTCCGGATGGTACGGTGACGACACGCCGCGGCGTGATCGAAGGAATGATCGCGCATCAGCCTGCCGGGGAACATGGATTTGGCTATGATCCGATCTTCTTCCTGCCGGAATATGGAAAGACGACCGCGGAGCTGGCACCGGAGGATAAGAACAAGATCAGCCATCGTGGACGTGCCTTGGAAAAGATTCGCGAGGTACTGTAGTTAGGGCTCGAAGGAGGAAATTATGCTGCAGATTTTGATAATGAGTGATTCGCATGGGCGAAATGAGAACGTGGAGCTTGCAATCGCGCAGGTGCGGGAAGAAATCGGCGAATTCCAGATGTTGATTCATCTGGGCGATGTCGGGGATGCACGGGAGCTTGAGTCGCTGGCTGGTGTGCCATGCTACATCGTGCGTGGAAATACCGATTATGATGCGAAGCTTCTGAATGCAAATGTGATCGAAGCTGGCGGACATCGTATCTTCGCAACGCACGGGCATCTGTATCAGGTGGACATGCGGCTGGATCTGCTGCGGTTTGCGGCATTGGAAAATGATTGCGATATCGCGATGTATGGACACACGCATGTGCCATATCTGGAGGAGGATCCGGATGATGTGACAATCCTGAATCCGGGCAGCATTTCGAAGCCGCGGCAGGCAGATCACCGTTACACATATATGGTGATGGAAATTGACGATGAAGATGAAGTGACATACGAATTAAGGTATGTCGAATGATGATGGCGGAATGAAGAGAATATGTATATGGAGTTGTAAATAATACACATTGTAAAGCAGACCGTTGAAGCACGCTGGTACTTAATGAACGACAACTTGTTGACGTGAATTTAGTACCACTGCGTGATGAACCGAGCGAGAGCGTGTCTGCGTATAATGTGTATTGTTTACAACTCATAGAGAAATAAATTATTCCGCAATCATATGAGAATAAACGAAAATGAGGAGACAGTCGAGTGAAAAAAGGTGATGTATGCGAGGGAATCATCGAGCGTTATGATTTCCCAAACAAAGGAAGCTTTCAGGTGGACGAGCGCAAGGTGACGATCAAGGGCGCCCTGCCGGGACAGAAAGTGAAATATATGGTAACAAAGAAGAAAAGCGGTATGGCAGAGGGAAAGGTGCTGGAAGTCTTAGAGCGGAGTCCGCTGGAGGATGTAGAGCCGACCTGCCATTATTTTGGTGCGTGTGGTGGATGCGCCTACCAGACGATGTCGTATGACAATCAGCTGAAGCTGAAAGCGGACATGGTAAAAGCATTACTTGACCGCGTGCTTCTGGCGGAGGATTCCAATTCGAAGGATTATGAATGGGAAGGAATCCTTGGTTCGCCGAGCCAGACTGCGTACCGGAACAAAATGGAATTCACGTTTGGCGATGCCTACAAGGATGGCCCATTAGCACTTGGATTACATCAGAAGGGAAGCTTCTATGATATCCTGACGGTTGATGGATGTGAGATCATTGGCGCAGACTGGAGCCGCATACTCACGGCGACACTTGCATTTTTCTCAGGGCGAAATGTGCCATTCTTTCATCGGATGCGCCACGAGGGAATCCTGCGGAATCTGGTTGTGCGCCAGTCGCGGGCAAATGGGCAGTTCCTGATTAATCTGGTAACATCGACACAGTGGGACACATATGGGTTTGATGTAAAACAGCTGCTTCAGGCGTTCGTGGAAATGCTGCTGGAATTAGAGAAGTCCGATGCATTTGCGGGAAGTATTGCAGGTATTCTATACACGGAAAATGACGCTTTGGGCGATGTCGTGCAGAGCGATCGGATGGAGCTTCTATATGGTCAGGATTACATCGAAGAGGAAATACTTGGACTGAAATTCAAGATCTCGCCGTTTTCATTCTTCCAGACAAACACAGGTGGCTGCGAGGTGCTGTATGAAAAGGCGCGCGATTATATCATGCGGGGCAGCGTGAAGCTCGATGGCGACAAGACCGTGTTCGATCTGTATAGCGGAACCGGTACGATCGCACAGATGATGGCAGCGGTTTCGAAGAAAGTGATCGGAATCGAAATCGTGGAGGAAGCGGTCGAGGCAGCGAAGGAAAATGCAAAGGCAAATGGACTTTCTAACTGCGAATTCATCGCAGGTGATGTGTTAAAGGCAATCGACCTTGTGGATGAGAAACCGGATCTGATCATTGTCGATCCGCCACGGGACGGGATTCATCCGAAAGCACTGGAGAAAATCCTTGCATTTGGCGTGGACGAGATCGTCTATATCAGTTGCAAGCCGACCTCGCTGGCACGCGACCTGGAGACGATCATTCGTCGCGGGTACCACGTGGATAAGGTGTGTTGCGTCGATCAGTTTCCGAGGACAAGTCATGTAGAGACGGTTGTTCTTTTGTCCCAACAAAAACCAGATGACACGATAGAGATCGACT
>ENA-OURZ01000458-OURZ01000458.1-human-gut-metagenome-genome-assembly--contig:-NODE-458-length-55641-cov-8.218706_pt1 | contig 55641 bp, 47 predicted proteins | sample MGYA00242073_ERZ509195 | MGnify/ENA primary metagenome ERZ509195 (study PRJEB26280, sample SAMEA2338837) | human gut metagenome | biome: human gut; feature: human-associated habitat; material: faeces... | reverse complement strand
GCCGCAAGCCTCTTTGTCAAAAAGTAATACTTTTTGACAGTCTCAACAGGGCCGCGGAATTTCCGCGGCCCTGCTTTTTGTTTGCTCAGGATGATCAGCAGCTTACTGCATGCCGTTTTCGTAGGCGGCGATCATCTTTTTGACCATCTGACCGCCGATGCTGCCGGCCTGACGGGACGTCAGATCACCGTTGTAGCCCTGCTTGAGGTTCACGCCCATTTCGGCGGCGGCCTCCATTTTGAAGCGGTTCATCGCCTCGCGGGCATTGGGGTTGACCAGATTGTTGCTGTTGGAAGTAGCCATTTCGTTTTCCATCTCCTTTTCGTGTTTTGGGTTTCTTGACCCGCTCCTATTTTTTGCGGAGCATACGGAAGTATGCAGTGCGGAAATATGCAATTTCTGCAAGCTGTTTTTCTTGAATTCTGCTTTCGGTGACCGTTTTATTGGACATATGATGCTGTATATTAGAGACAGAAAACGGTTCGGCTATGCGCGCGGATGATCTGATTCCGGAAGGAGATGCACGGTATGTACGTTTTGCTGTTTCTGGTGCTCCTGCCTATTGGCGTCTTGATCGAGCTGTTGAAGCTCAATAAATAACCGGCTGTGTGTGAAAACAAATAACAAGCTATAGAGATTTTAAGCGGGGGGCGATATATGCTTCTCACTTTGGATGATATGAATTTTATATCCCAAGCAACTTTTGGGGGCAAAAATGGTCAACTTGTGGCTAAAACCGATCTTTTAGAGAAGAAGAAAAAGAAAGACTTTTGGATGTCGATGAAAGAAATCTCATAACTTATGGTGCGCATTTAATTTTGAATCACATACGCGTGCTGTGAAACCGAAACTTGACACGAGCCGCCAAACGGTATAAAATTTAGCATGCTATTTTGGCATTCTGTACGTATTTGCAGGGTGTCGGCATAGAATCAGGATAAGACGGATTTTTATAGAACTATAAGGAGAACCGACTATGTGTGGAATTGTTGGATACGTCGGCGCGCAGCAGGCTGCGCCGATCCTTCTCGAAGGGCTGCAGAAGCTCGAATACCGCGGCTATGACTCGGCCGGCATCGCCGTGCTCGACGGCAGCACGATCGAGCTTGCCAAGGCCTGCGGCGAGATCAAGAATCTGCTGGCCAAAACGCATGACGGTAGCGATCTTCACGGCTATATCGGCCTCGGCCATACGCGCTGGGCAACGCACGGCGCGCCGACGGAGGCGAATGCCCATCCGCACGTGAGCAACGACGGCAAGTTTGCCATCGTGCAAAACGGCATCATCGAAAACTTCATGGAGCTGCGCGAGATGCTGCAGGCCAAGGGCTTTCAGTTCCATAGTGAGACGGACACGGAGGTTATCGTCCATCTGCTGGATATGTACTACACCGGCGACGGCAACCTGAAGGACACCGTCATGAAGACGCTCGGCCGCCTGGAGGGCAGCTATGCGATCGGCATTCTGTGCGCCGACTGCCCGGAGCAGATGTTCCTCGCGCGCAACGGCTGTCCGCTGATCATCGGCGTCGGCGCGGGTGAGAACTTCTTCGCCTCCGACGTGACGGCGCTTGTGTCGCACACGAAAAATGTGGTCTATCTTGACGACGGAGAGCTCGCCGAGGTGCGCGCCGACGGTTATACCGTCTTTGACTGCACCGGAAAGCCCGTGCACAAGCCTGTCTCCCGCGTCGCGTGGGACATCGAGGCTGCCGAGAAGGGCGGCTACGAGCACTTCATGCTCAAGGAGATCATGGAGCAGCCGCGTGCCATCAAGTCCACGCTCGACCCGCGTGTGAAGGATCACCGAGTCGTGTTTGACGAGCTGAAGATGACCGACGAGCAGCTCATGGGCTTCAACAAGATCATGATCACGGCCTGCGGCTCGGCGTTCTACGCCGGTCAGGCGGGCAAGTATGCGCTTGAAAAGCTCACGCACATTCCGGTCGATGCTGACCTTGCGAGTGAGTTCCGCTACCGTGACCCGATCGTGGACGAGCATACGCTCATGATCATTATTTCGCAGTCCGGCGAGACGGCGGATACCATCGCCGCCATCCGCGAGGCGCAGTCCAAGGGCGCGTATGTGCTCTCGATCGTCAACGTCGTCGGCAGCACGATCGCCCGCATCTCGGACGATGTCATCTACACCTGGGCAGGCCCGGAGATCGCCGTTGCGACCACGAAGGGCTACACCACGCAGGTGTCGGTGCTGTATTTGCTGGCGCTCTATCTGGGCGAAAAGCGCGGCTGCCTGAGCAGGGAAGAGGCGGCAAAGCTCACGGATGACCTCATGATCCTGCCGCAGATGGTGCAGCGCGCCATCGATCTCAACCCGCAGATCGCGCAGCTTGCCGAGCGCTACAAGAATAACCCGTCGCTGTTTTTCATCGGCCGCAATGTGGACTACGCCGTCTGCATGGAGGGCTCTTTGAAGCTCAAGGAGATCTCCTACCTGCACTCGGAGGCCTATGCCGCGGGCGAGCTCAAGCACGGCACGATCGCGCTCATCGAGGAAGATCGTCTCGTCATCGCCGTCGCGTGTTACGAGCCGCTGTTTGACAAGACCATGAGCAACGTCAAAGAGGTCAAGGCGCGCGGTGCGCGTGTGCTCGGCGTGGCGCTCGAGGGCAATCGCGCCATCTATTCCGAGGCGGACGATGTGATCCTCGTACCGCGCATGGACGACCTGTTCGTCGTCCCGGCGGAGATCGTGCCGCTGCAGCTCTTTGCATATTACGTCGCAAAAGCCAACGGCTGCGCGATCGATAAGCCGAAAAACCTCGCGAAATCCGTTACTGTCGAATAAGGAGAGCGTCATCCATGCCGAATCAGTCTGTCATCGTCCTCGATTTCGGAGGACAGTATAACCAGCTCATTGCGCGCCGCGTGCGCGAGTGCAATGTCTATTGCGAAGTCAAGCCGAACACCATGACCGTGGATGAGATCCGTGCCTTTGACCCCATCGGCATCATCTTCACCGGCGGCCCGCAGAGCGTATACGCAGAAGGCTCGCCGCAGGTCGATCCGGAGATCTTCCGGCTCGGCATCCCCATCCTCGGTATTTGCTACGGCTGCCAGCTCATGGCGCAGTATCTCGGCGGGGAAGTGACCGCCGCCGGTAAGGATACCGCGCGTGAGTACGGCAAGACGGAGACTTGGTTTGACACCGATTGCCGTCTGTTCCGCGGCCTGCCGGAGCAGAGCATTACGTGGATGAGCCACGGGGACTACATGGCCAAGGTGCCGGAGTCGTTCCGGCTCGTGGCGCATTCGGATGCCTGCCCGACGGTCGGCATCTGCGACGAGGCGCGCGGCTTCTACGGCGTGCAGTTCCACCCCGAGGTCAACCACACCGAGTATGGTCAGGCCATGCTGCGCAACTTCCTGTATGAGGTCTGCGGCGCGACCGGTGACTGGACGATGGGCGACTTCATGCGCAAGTCCATTGAGGACATCCGCGCCAAGGTCGGCGACGGCAAGGTGCTGCTGGCGCTTTCCGGCGGCGTGGACTCCTCCGTTGCGGCGGCGCTGCTGGCCGAGGCCGTCGGCAGTCAGCTCACGTGCATCTTTGTCGATCACGGTCTGCTGCGCAAGAACGAGGGCGACGAAGTCGAGGCCGCGTTCCAGAACTGGGACATCAACCTCGTGCGCGTCAATGCCGAGGAGCGCTTCCTTACGCGCCTGAAGGACATCTCTGACCCGGAGACCAAGCGCAAGATCATCGGCGAGGAGTTCATCCGCGTCTTTGAGGAAGAGGGCAAGAAGATCGGCTCGGTCGACTATCTGGCTCAGGGCACGATCTATCCCGACGTGATTGAATCCGGCACGAATGTCGCTGCCGTCATCAAGAGCCACCACAACGTCGGCGGCCTGCCGGACTTTGTGGATTTCAAGGAGATCATTGAGCCGCTGCGGCTGCTGTTTAAGGACGAGGTGCGTGCGCTCGGCCGCGAGCTCGGCCTGCCCGAGTATCTGGTCATGCGCCAGCCGTTCCCGGGGCCGGGTCTGGCCATCCGCTGCCTCGGCGCGGTGTCCAAGGATAAGCTCGACATTCTGCGCGACGCGGACTTCATCTTCCGCGATGAGATCGCCAAGGCACATCTTGAGCAGACGATGAATCAGTACTTCGCGGTGCTGACGAATATGCGCTCTGTCGGTGTCATGGGCGACGGCCGCACGTATGACTATACGCTCGCGCTGCGCAGCGTCACGACGACGGACTTCATGACCGCCAACTGGACGCGTATTCCGTATGACGTGCTCGACCGCGTCTCTGTGCGCATCGTCAACGAGGTCAAGGGTATTAACCGCATCGTCTACGATATCACCTCCAAACCGCCCGCCACGATCGAGTGGGAATGACCTCATAGCCCAATATCATACTTCATGTAACAGCTGCCGGATCTTAAAGGGATTCCGGCAGCTGTTTTGGCGCCGCAAAAAGCCTCTGAAAAGTCCATGCATATGAGAAAACAGTACTTGCGTTGCGTATTTTCTTCTGATATAATGACATCGTCAAATTTTTGACTGAATGGAATAGCTTTTTTGGTACTGGCTTTGATTTTTGCGGCAATCGGTTTGTCTGCACGTTTATGATTGATACAAATGAAAAAACCAGCGGCTGGAACAAATGCCTTGCCGCTGGCTTTTTGCGCAGAAGGATATGCGCAGATTCTTCGTTTTGTCCAAGGATCAAGCGTGGCTGCGCAGGCGTTCCCGGCAGGGGAGACTTGCAGTCACAGTGCGTCGCGCTGCTCGGCCGGCATGCGATACTCCGGCTTGACGTGGTAGGCGATCTCGGCGTACTGCCGCGCGCGTGCGCGCAGCGAGAAGTTTCCTTTCTGGCTGCACCAGACGTAGAGCTCATGGCAGATCAGATCCGTTGCGATGCGCGACAGCAGATCCGGCGGCTCTTTGGAGTCGATAATGCCTGATTTGGCGCAGTTTGTGGCCAGCGTCGCAAACAGATCATCGAGCGCGTGCACAGCTGCGCGGATCCCCTCAGGGGATTCGAACTGCATGATGAACAGCGTGCTCGTGAGCTCGGGGCCGAAGTCGTAGGCGATGGCAATGAAGCGGTCAAACAGCTGCCAGATGCGCTCGAAGTCATTGTCTGCGTGCGCAAATTTCATAAAGCTCGCATCATCGTTGTGCTGCGGTTTTTCCACCATGTATTCCAGAATGCTGCGCTTGCCGTTGAACGAGGAGTAGAACACGGAGCGGGAGATGCCGCATTCCTTGCAGATCTCGTTTACGGTCACGTTGTTGTATCCGTTGCGCTTGAACAGGGAGATAGCGGCTTCCGCGACTTCCTCTTTGAACTTTCGGGCAGAATCTTGCATCCATAACACTCCAGACGAAAAATGTTCTTGTTTTTCAAACATTATACGGCATTTGTCTCCGCGTTTCAACACACAATAAAATCTATTCGCAATTTCTTTGCAGATTTTTTGTGACTTGTTTCAAAAACGCTCCGGACTTCTTGACATTGCAGGGTTAATTAATTAACATAGCTGCATCCGAATCCGTTCTTGTGTCGGAACGGGCGGATGTCGTTTGACTGCAATCTAAAGAAGAAGGAAGCGATAACATGACAAAAGACGAGAAAATTGCAAAGCTCGGAAAAGTAATCACGGATCGCGCGACGGTGTTGTTGGGAAAGGACAAGATCACGCCGGATTCTCCGGAGTATCTCGGCATCAACTCCGCCCTCAAGTTCACGGCGGTGAAGTATGACGAGAAGATGGCGGACGATATCCTCGATATCGCGCTGACCATGAAAAAGCGTGTGCCGCTCACGATCGAGCAGCTCGCAAAGAAGAACCCGCAGTTTGACAGAGCCTATCTGGAAAAAGCGATGCAGGCCATCAGCGAGAGCGGTCTGGTCGAGTTCCATTGGGAGAATCTCGACGGCAAGAATCCGAACTATGAAAAGCGCTGGGTGCTGGACATGTTCGTTCCCGGCAGCGCCGAGATCATGATGATCAACCCCGAGCAGTCGGACATGTTCCCGGAGACGGCCGATTTCTTTGAACGCATGGCCTATCTGCCGCTGGCGGGTATTACTGAAATGGTGCCGCCCGGAGGCGCCGGAATCGGCATGCATGTCATTCCGGTCGAAAAGGCCATCCCGGCCGAGAGCAAGTCTCTGCCGATCGAGCACCTGTCTCACTGGCTGAAGAAGTATGAGGGGCATATCGGCGTGTCCGTGTGCTCCTGCCGCAAGCAGCAGCGCATCCGCGGCGAGGGCTCCGGCGACGTGGAAGGCGAGTGGTGCATCGGCGTCGGTGATTTTGCCGACTACTGCCGCGAGACGAACCATGGCCATGACATCACCTATGAAGAGGCGATGGAGATCCTCCAGAAGGCAGAGGATCGCGGCTATGTCCACCAGATCACGAATATCGACGGCGAAAACAAGATCTTCGGCATCTGCAACTGTGCCGTCGGCGTCTGCAATGCGCTGCGCACCTCGCAGCTGTTCAACACGCCGAACCTGTCCGCCTCCGCCTACGTGGCCGAGAGCGATCCGGACAAGTGCGTTGCCTGTGGCAAGTGCGTCGAGACCTGCCCGGCCGGCGCTGTCCGCCTCGGCCAGAAGCTCTGCACCAAGGAAGGCCCCATCCAGTATCCGCGCCATGAGCTGCCGGACGACACCAAGTGGGGCGAGGATCACTGGAACAAGAATTACCGCAACGAGAACGGCTGCATCCAGACCTGGCCGACCGGCACGGCGCCCTGCAAGGCCGCCTGCCCGGCGCACATCGCCATCCAGGGCTACATCAAGATGGCAGGCGACGGCCGCTATGCCGACGCGCTCAAGCTCATCAAGAAGGACAACCCGTTCCCGGCCGTCTGCGGCAGCATCTGCAGAAAGTACTGCGAGGATGCCTGCACCCGCGGCACCGTCGACGAGCCGCTGGCCATCGACGAGATTAAAAAGTTCATCGCCGAGCAGGATATGAAGGCCGAGCACCGCTATGTGCCGCCCATGAACTCCTGCACGCACGAGAAGTTCGACCAGAAGATCGCCATCATCGGCGGCGGCCCGGCCGGCATGTCCTGCGCCTACTTCCTGGCTATTGAGGGCTACAGCCCGGTCGTGTTCGAGAAAGAGGCCGTACCCGGCGGCATGCTCGTCAACGGCATCCCGAGCTTCCGTATCGGCAAGGACGTCGTCAAGTCCGAGATCGACGTGCTGCGCGAGATGGGCGTGGAGTTTAAGTGCGGCGTCGAAGTCGGCAAGGACATCACCATCCAGCAGCTGCGCGAGGAAGGCTACCAGGCGTTCTACGTCGCGGTCGGCCTGCAGCAGGCGTCGAAGCTCAACATCGCCGGCGAGGATCTCACCGGTGTCAAGAGCGGCCTCGACTTCCTGCGTGAAGTCAACGCCGGCAAGCTTAAGAAGCTCACGGGCGACGTGGTCGTCATCGGCGGCGGCAACGCGGCCATCGACGTTGCGCGTGCAGCCCTGCGTCTGACCAAGGGCAGCGTGAATATGTACTGCCTTGAGAAAGACGAAGAGATGCCCACCGTGCCGGACGAGAAGAACGCCGGCATCGCCGACGGCGTCGTCATCAACAACTCCTGGGCGCCGAAGGCCATCCTCGGCGAGGGCGGCAAGGTCACCGGCATCGAACTCATGCGCTGCGTGTCCGTCCGCGACGCGAGCGGCAAGTTCGCCCCGGTCTATGACGAAAATGAGACTATCACCGTCCCGTGCTCCAATGTTCTGGTCGCCATCGGCCAGCGCTCGGTCTACGGCGATGTGCTGGCCGGCACCGCGGCAGAGACGGCCGACGGCCGCCTGATCGCGCACGACGCCGTGACGTTCCAGTCCAACGAGCCCGACATCTTTGTCGGCGGTGACTGCGCTACCGGCCCGAAGTACACGATCGATGCGATCGCGACCGGCCGCGAGGGTGCGGTGTCCATCCACCGCTTCGTCAACAAGGGCCAGACCCTGACGATCCACCGCAACACCCGCGAGTTCAAGGAGCTCAATAAGGACGATATCGTCCTGCCGACCGAGAAGATCAAAAAGCCCGCACGTGCCGCCGTTGCCATCGACAGCAAGAAGGTGCGCACCATGCAGGATGACCGCGTGACGTTCACCGAAGAGCAGATCCGCTCCGAGGCGTCCCGCTGCCTGAGCTGCGGGCGCAGTGTTGTCGACCCGAACAAGTGCATCGGCTGCGGTATCTGCACGACCAAGTGCGAGTTTGATGCCATCCACCTCAAGCGTGTGCGGCCGCAAAACAGCAAAATGATCCCGGCTGAGGACAAGTTCAAGGCAATCGCGCCTTATGCCGCCAAGCGTCAGGTGAAGATCATCAAGAAGTCCCTTACGGACAAGAAATAAGTATCCATCCTGCGGCGGGCACAGCATCCCTTCCGCTGTGCCCGCCCTCCCGAAAGGAGCCCCCATGCACGAGCTGAGCATCGTTACCTATGTCGTCAAGCAGGTGCAGGAGATCGCCGAGGAGAATAACCTCACCGAGATCGAGTCGGTCACGCTCGAATTCGGTGAGGTCTCCGGCATTGTGCCGGAATATCTTGAAGATTGCTGGAACTGGTATACCAAGAAAGAGCCGATCATTCAAGGCACGAAATTCCTGTATGAGATCATCCCGGCCGTCACCTGGTGCGACGACTGCAAGCAAACCTATCCGACCGTACAATACGGCAAGACCTGCCCGCATTGCGGCAGCGGCAAGACCTGGCTGCAGCAGGGCAATGAGATCAATATCAAGCAGATCGAGGCGCGCTGATCGCGCCGGGCCTTCTGCCTGCGGGCAGCAAAGATACACAAAGGCGGCCGCGCAGCCGCTTTTGATAGAAACACAAATGAAGAGGGAGTGAACCATGAAAGACCTGAAACATCTTTTATACTTCGAAAACCTTTTGCAGGAAGCGCACAATGACCTGGTCGCGCAGGCACAGAATGAGGGGAAGATCTGTGTTGCCTATGCCTGTGAAAACACGCCCGAGCCGCTGCTGAACCTGCCGGGAGCGTTCTCAACGCGCCTGCGCGCGCCGCGCACCGGCTCCATGGAAATGGCCACGTACTACATGACCAGCTTTCTGTGCGAGTACAGCCGCGCGCTGCTGGAGCGTGCCATCGAGGGCGGCTACAATTTTGCCGACTGCATGATCACGCCGGACGGCTGCTCGATGATGAACCGCGCCGTCGAGAACATGGAGCTGCTCAAGACCATGGGCAAGAGCAAGCCGAAGTTCTTCTACGAGTACATGGAGATCCCGATGAAGGCCGACGACAACGGTCTGAATCTGTATGTGCTCCAGTGCCGCAACCACATCCTCACGCCGCTGCACGAGCACTACGGCATCGATGTGTCGGACGCGGCCATCCGCAGCGCCGTTGCCGAGCACAACCGCGTGTGCGAGCTTGTGCGTGCCATCGGTGAGTACCGCAAGGGCGACAATCCGCGCATCACGGGCTATGAATTCCACGTCATCACGCTTGCGACCTATGTCGCGCCGAAATACCTGCTCATCGACAAGCTGGAGGAGACGCTCAAGGAGCTCAAGACCCGCCGCCCGGATAAGAAAAATCCGTACCGCGCGCGTGTGGTCGTTGTCGGCTCGGAGGTCGATGATATCGACTTCATCAAGCTCGTCGAGGACACCGGCGCTTATGTCTGCGCCGACCGCTTCTGCTACGGCTCGTTCCCGGGCCGTGATCCGATCGCGCTGACGGACGACGAGGACGCGCTCACGCAGATCTGCCGCCAGTACATGAACCGTGCCCAGTGCCCGCGCTATATGGATATGCCCAAGATGCTCGGCCGCCGCGAATACGTCAACAGCCTTGCCAAGGAGTATGCGGCCGACGGCATCATCTATGAGCAGATCAAGTTCTGCGACCCGTGGGCGTATGAGCGTATGCTCGGTTCGCACATTCTCAACGATGACTACGGCTATCCGGTGCTGTCCGTTGACCGTCCGTATAACATCGCTTCCTCCGGCCAGATGCGCACCCGTGTGCAGGCATTCGTGGAAAGCATGGAGATCAAGAAGATTCAAGGGGGGAAACAGTGATGTCCAACAAGAGAATCGGCTGCGAAAATTTCGGCAAGTTCTACACTGAGGGAAAGGTACGCAACCGCCGCGAGTGGCGCGGCGTCAAGGACACGCTCTATGATTACAGCCGCTGGCTGCACATCATGACCATCCTTGCGAAGTTCATCGTCAAGCCGCGCAACATCAAGGCCATGTTCCGCTATCGCTGGATGGCCAACTATCTGGCCGTGCCTATGATGGTCGACCGCCACACGCAGGGTCTGCGCGATGAATATCTGCGTATCTGCCACCTGGAGCAGGACCTCGTCATTGAGGATGTGGCAAAGCTGCTCGACAGCCTCTTCCGCGGCGACCGCCGCATCGGCAACGATAAGAAGTTTTCCGACAAGGTCGTGCTCGTGGATGAAAACGAGATGACTGCCGTCATGATGGGCTTCCCGACGCTCAAGTGCCTGAGCCGCGAGACGCCGTCCACCTACGTCTCCGTGCTGCTCAATCAGCACGCGGCTGAGCATTACATCGATGTTGCGCAGGAATACGGTCTTGCCGGCGACGTCTGCCCGATGCCGGAGGCCGAGGCCGGCGTGTCCATCGACGACGACGCGCCCGTGCTCGGCGCCTGCGCCGTGCAGTGCAATACGACCTGCGACGGTTCTCTGCTCGGCAACGGTGTCATCTCCAAGCGCCTCGAGCTCGAGGACGGCATCCCGGTGTTCCAGCTTGCAGCGCCCCTGCGCCACCGCGAGGACGACGTGCAGGAGTATGCTGCGCAGGAGATCCGCAACGCCATCGCCTTCATTGAGGAGCACACAGGCGAGAAGTGGGACTGGAAGGCGTATTTTGAGTGCGCCGAGCGCGTGAACTATGCCACCAAGTGCCGCCTCGAGTGGCTCGAGATGAACAAGACCGACTACCCGCAGGTCTTTGGCTCCAACCTCGCGCTGTATACCGAAACGAACTACATGGCCATCTGCGGCAAGGTCCCCGCGTTCCGCGAGGCTGACCGCAAGATCACCGAGCTTGCCGAGCGCGCCTACAGCAAGCGCAAGCGCGCCGCCAATGCGTACCGCCACCGCGCCATCGTCTGGGGCGTGCAGTCGCACTTCTACATGGACTTCCTTGTCTGGCTGCTCAACTGCTGGGGCATCGTGCCGCTGACGGATATGCTCTCCATGGTCTCAACGCGCGAACTCGTCACGGAAGACACGCCCGAAAACCGCGAGCAGGCGTATTACGACATGGCCTGGCTGACCGAGAACATGATCATGCGCAACCGTACCCACGGCGGCTACAAGGTCCTGCTCGACGAGCTCTGGGAGTACTGCGAGCAGTTCAACGCCGACATGGTCATCCTCTGGGAGCACATGAGCTGCAAGGCGCTCGACGGTATGCACGGTCTGTTTGAAGAGCGCGCCCGTGAGCACGGCATCCACCTCATCTGGGTCACGCACGATCTGTTCGACCCGCGTGTCATCTCGCGGCAGGGCGTGCGCCAGCAGGTCAATGACTATATGCGCACCGTCATGCAGGAAGAACCCGTGGATCCGAGCCTGGAGATCCTGAAGGACGAGAAGTCCTGGTAATCAGAGAGGAGACCGAACATGAACAATTTGAAATGCAAGCTGCTCAAGGCCCTGCTGGGCGTGTCGCTCGGCGCACTCGGCGCGTTCGTGGTCACGTTTGTCATCTATTTCTGGAACCTGGACATGAAGCTGACCTCCGTCATGGAGGGCATCCTGCTCAAGCACTACGACAAGATCGACCGCGACCAGCACCTGTGATTCCAACCTTTTCAGCGCCCGTCTGCCATGGCAGACGGGCGCTTTTTGCGGCCGTTTTCGCGTGTAAACAATTTATGAAGTCTCTTGACGTTTTGCGTGAATGTCCTTATAATGCGTAGCGTGCTACATATTCGGAGGTGCATCATGGAGCAATATCCGATCGGATGTCTATTAAAAATGATCACGGATAAGATCAAGATACAGGCCGACGCCAGCCTTGCGCAGCATGATCTGACGCTGACGCAAAGCCGCGTGCTCGGCTATCTGGCTCGAAATGGCGGCACGGCGACGCAAAAGGAGATCGAGGGCTTTCTGCAGGTGTCGCACCCGACCGTAGCGGGCGTCATCGGGCGCATGGAGCAAAAGGGCTTCGTGTCCTGCCGCGCAGACCCTGCGGATAAGCGCAGCAAGCTCGTCTGCCAGACACCGCGCGCCACCGAGATCGCACATAAAATGCAGGCGACCATTGCGGCCGCGGAGCAGCAGATGCTCCGCTCGCTGACCCCGAAGCAGATCGCCGCGCTGGAAGCTTCGCTGCGCACGATCTATGCCGACCTCGGCTGATCTGCACGCATACCCGGAAGGAGGAACCCTATGCTTCATACATTGACCCGCAGTCTGCGGGAAAACAAAGGCCCCGCGCTCGTGACGGTTCTGCTCTCGGCGCTGGAGGTCGTGTTTGAGATCGTGATCCCGCTGTTTATGTCCAACCTCATCGACTTCGGTATCGAGGGCGGCAGTATGGCGGCGGTCTGGAAGTTCGGCGCATTTTTGCTGCTGCTGGCGGCGTTCCAGCTGTCGACCGGCGTGCTCGCCGCGCGCATTGCCGCGCGCGCATCCGTCGGCTTTGCGGCGAACCTGCGCGAGGATATGTATAACAACGTGCAGACGTTCGCGTTTTCAAACATCGATAAGTTTTCCACCGCGTCCATCGTCACGCGCCTGACGACGGACACCACGAATGTGCAAAATGCATTCCAGATGCTCATGCGCATGGCGATCCGCGCGCCGGTCATGCTGATCTTTTCCATGATCGTGTCGTTTCGCATCAGCCGCGACATTTCGATGACGTTTCTTATTATTCTGCCGATCCTTGCGCTGGCGTTTTTTTTCATCATCCGCAGCGTGTTCCCGGTCTTTTCGCGCGTATTTCGCACGTATGATGAGCTCAACAACGTTGTGCAGGAGAACGTCCGCGGCATCCGCGTCGTGAAGTCGTTCAATCAGGAGCGGCACGAGATCGGTAAGTTCGGTGCGATCTCCGAGCGCATTTATAAGGACTTTTCCAAAGGCGAGCGGCTCATCACGCTCAACGCGCCGCTGATGCAGTTTTGCATCTATACGTGCATGATCGTGATCTCGTGGCTCGGTGCGAAGGCCATCATCGCCAGCGGCAACGATCCCGCGCTCGGCCTCACGACCGGAAATCTCACTGCGCTCATCACCTATACTATGCAGATCCTCTCGAGCCTGATGATGCTCTCTATGGTGTTTGCCATGCTGACGATCTCGCTCTCGTCCGCGCGCCGCATCGCAGAGGTGCTCGAAGAGCGGTCGGACATCCCGCAGCCGGAGCAGCCGGTCATGACCGTGCGCAACGGTGCGGTTGACTTTGACCACGTGAGTTTTGTCTACGCCTCCAAGGCAGATAAAAAGGTGCTCGACGATATTGACCTGCATATCCGCTCCGGCGAGACGATCGGCATTATCGGCGGCACCGGTGCGTCGAAATCCTCACTCGTGCAGCTCATCCCGCGTCTGTACGATGTGACCGGCGGCAAGCTGACGCTTGGCGGCGTGGACGTGCGCGACTATGATCTGGATACTCTGCGCGGTGCCGTCGCCATGGTGCTGCAGAAAAACGAGCTGTTTTCCGGCACGATCAAGGAGAACCTCCGCTGGGGCAATGAGAATGCCACGGACGAGGAGCTCCGCCATGCCTGCGAGCTTGCGTGCGCGGACGGCTTTATCTCCGCCATGCCGGACGGGTATGACACCCACATCGAGCAGGGCGGCACGAATGTTTCCGGTGGCCAGAAGCAGCGCCTGTGTATCGCCCGTGCGCTGCTGAAAAAGCCGAAGGTGCTCATTCTCGATGACTCGACGAGCGCCGTCGATACGCGCACGGATGCGCAGATCCAGCAGGCGCTGTCGACCTACATCCCCGACACGACGAAGATCATCATCGCGCAGCGCATCAGCTCGGTGCAGAATGCAGACCGCATCGTTGTACTCGACGACGGGCGCATTGACGCCGTCGGCAGCCACGATGAGCTGCTGCGCACGTGCGAAATTTACCGCGAGGTCTATGAGTCCCAGCAGAAGGGAGGCGAGGACGATGCGTGAACGCCCGAAATTTGACGGCCGGACGCTCAAGCGCCTGCTGTCGTATATGCGCGCCTATAAGGGCACGCTCGTGCTCGTGACGGTCTGCATCCTGCTGAGCGCGGTCGCAGGTGCGGCCTCGTCCATGTTCCTGCAAAAGCTGATCGACGGCTATATCGTGCCCATGCTCGGCACAGCGTCGCCGGACTATTCCGGCCTGATCCGCGCGCTGATCACCATCGGCTGCGTATATCTTGTCGGTACGCTGGCCACATGGCTGTATAACCGCCGCATGGTCACGATCGCGCAGGGCACGCTCAAGCGCATCCGTGACGAGATGTTTGCCAAGATGCAGAGCCTGCCCATCCGCTACTTTGACACGCATACGCACGGCGACATCATGAGCCTGTACACGAACGATACCGACACGCTGCGCCAGATGATCGCGCAGTCCATGTCACAGCTTGTGTCGTCGGTGTTTACGCTGACGGTTGTGTTTTTCTGTATGCTGTACATCAGCGTCTGGCTGACGCTGATCGTGTGTGCGGTCATGGCGCTCATCCTCGTGTTCGTGCGCAAACTCACCGGCCGCATCGGCGGCTACTTCATGGCGCAGCAGACGGCATTGGCCGATCTCAACGGCTATGTTGAGGAGATGGTCAACGGTCAGAAGGTCGTCAAGGTCTTCTGTCACGAGGAGCAGAGCAAGGCGGAGCTGCGCTGCCGCAACCGCGTCTGGGCGGAAAACGCTGCGCGCGCCAGCGGCATGGCCAACAGCATGATGCCGATGATGAACGCCGTAGGTTATCTGCAGTATGTCATCATCGCCGTCATCGGCGGCACGATGGCGATTGCCGGCACGCCGAACCTCGGCCTGACGGGCATGAACACGCTCACGCTCGGTATGATCGCATCCTTCCTCACGCTCTCGCGCGGGTTTACAAACCCGATCTCGCAGATCTCCAACCAGTTCAACTCCATCGTCACGGCGCTGGCCGGCGCATCGCGTATCTTCGCGTTCATGGATGCCGAGCCGGAGACGGACGACGGCTATGTGACGCTTGTCAACGCCACGGAGGAAAACGGCATGCTCGCCGAGACCGACCACCACACGGGTCTCTGGGCGTGGAAGCACCCGCACGGCGACGGCACGGTCACATACACGAAGCTTGCCGGGCGCGTCGTGTTCGATCACGTGGACTTCGGTTATACGCCGGATAAAGAGGTCTTGCATGACATCACGCTCTACGCCGAGCCCGGCCAGAAGGTCGCCTTCGTCGGTGCGACCGGCGCCGGAAAGACGACGATCACAAACCTCATCAACCGCTTTTACGACATTGCCGACGGCAAGATCCGCTACGACGGCATCAACATCAATAAGATCCGCAAGGCAGATCTGCGCCGCAGCCTCGGCATCGTGCTGCAGGATGTGAACCTCTTTACCGGTACGGTCATGGAAAATATCCGCTACGGAAATTCGGCTGCGACGGATGATGAATGTATCGCCGCGGCGAAGCTTGCCAATGCCGACCACTTCATCCGCATGCTGCCTGATGGCTACAACACCGTGCTCAAGGGTGACGGCAGCGGCCTGAGCCAGGGGCAGCGGCAGCTGCTGAGCATCGCGCGCGCGGCCGTGTCCGACCCGCCGGTCATGATCCTCGACGAGGCGACAAGCTCCATCGACACCCGCACGGAGGCGCTCGTGCAGAGCGGCATGGATAAGCTTATGGAGGGGCGCACGGTGTTCGTCATCGCGCACCGGCTCTCGACGGTCAAGAATGCGGACGTCATCATGGTGCTTGACCATGGCCGCATCATCGAGCGCGGCAATCATGCAAAGCTCATTGCGGAAAAGGGCGTGTATTATCAGCTCTATACCGGTGTGTTCGAGCTGGAATAACGCGGGTCTTGCAAGCAAAGAACGCGTGCGGTATAATGACCGCAGTGGATTTCATTTGTCAGGAGGCAGAGCCATGGAGTACAGAAGATTTGACAACACCATCGTCGCCCGCATCGACCGCGGGGAAGAAGTGCTCGAGCAGGTCGCGGCCATTGCACAGGCCGAGCAGATCAAGCTTGCGAGCGTGCAGGCGCTCGGCGCAGTCGGGGAGTTTACGGTCGGTGTGTTCCACACGGCCGAAAAGCAGTACCACGCGAACTCCTTCGCGGGCGATTTCGAGATCGTCTCGCTGACCGGCACGATCAACACAATGGACGGCGCGTTTTACACGCACCTGCATATGAGCGCCGGCAATGAGAAGGGCGAAGTGTTCGGCGGACATCTCAACCGCGCCGTTATCAGCGCCACCTGTGAGATGGTCATCACGGTTATCGACGGAAGAGTGGATCGTTTTCACAGTGAGGAGATCGGTCTGAACCTGTTCCAATTCTGAGCATCTGTGTCAAAAGCACGCACGGCTATTGAGTTGTGCGTGCTTTTTTTGCTGCCTTGATCCTATATTCCTATTGACAACATAGGAATATAGGCATATAATTCACCTCAATGAGGTAGGATTTGCGTCAGACCATCCTGAGCCTCTCTGAATTCATGTATATCGTATGCAGCCGTGCCGTCAGGCACGGTTTGCCATTGGGAACGGAGGATACATATATGAACAGCAACCTGCTTGAAGTCAGCGGCCTGCACGTGAGTGCGGGCGAGAAAGAGATCCTGCACGGCGTGGACCTGACCGTCGGCAAGGATGAGACGCATGTGCTCATGGGGCCGAACGGCACCGGCAAGTCCACGCTCGGCTATGCGATCACCGGCAATCCGGAGTACACGGTCACGGCCGGAAAGATCGTCTTTGACGGCGAGGATATCACACGGCTGCCGGTCAACGAGCGCGCGAAGAAGGGTATTTTTCTGTCGTTTCAGAATCCGCTCGAGGTGCCCGGCGTGACGCTCAGCGCGTTTATCCGCAGTGCGCTCGAGCAGAAGACCGGCAAGCGCATCCGCCTCTGGGACTTCAAGAAGAAGCTTGCCGAGACGATGCAGCTGCTGGCGATGGACGCTTCCTATGCCGAGCGCGACCTGAATGTGGGCTTTTCCGGCGGTGAGAAAAAGAAAGCGGAGATCCTGCAGATGCTCATGCTCGAGCCGAAGCTTGCCATCCTCGACGAGACGGACTCCGGTCTGGACGTCGACGCGGTGCGCACGGTCTCCAAGGGCGTGCAGCTCTATCGTGAGCGCGTGCACGGCTCGCTGCTCATCATCACGCACAGCACCCGCATTCTCGAGGCACTGACGGTGGACGCCGCGCACATCATGGAGCAGGGCGTCATTGTGAAAAACGGCGATGCTTCGCTTGTAGATACCATCAATGAAAATGGCTTTGGCGGCATCCGGGCAGACTGAAAGCGAGGCGATCCGAATGAAGGAAAAAAGTCAGGTCGCGGACATTGACCGCAGCGTCTATGACATCCGCGACAAAGAGGACGATGCCTATCGTATGCAGGAGGGCCTGACGCCGGAGATCATTGACAAGCTCTCCAAGGAAAAGGACGATCCGGTCTGGATGCAGCAGTTCCGGCTGCAGTCGCTGCAGATCTATAACGAGATGCCGGTTCCGGACTGGGGGCCGTCCATCGAGGGACTGGATATGGACCACATTGCGACCTATGTTCGCCCCAAGTCCGACATGAAAAACGACTGGAAGGACGTCCCGCAGGATATTAAAGACACCTTTGAGCGTCTCGGTATCCCGCAGGCGGAGCGCAAATCGCTTGCCGGCGTCGGCGCACAGTACGATTCCGAGCTCGTGTATCACAACGTCCGCGACGAGGTAGCTGCACAGGGCGTCATCTACACCGACATGGAGAGCGCACTCAAGGGTGAATACGCCGACATGGTGCACAAGTATTTTATGAAGCTCGTCACACCGCGCGACCATAAGTTTGCTGCCCTGCACGGTGCGGTCTGGTCCGGCGGCTCGTTCGTGTACGTGCCGAAGGGCGTGCAGGTGTCCATCCCGCTGCAGTCGTATTTCCGCCTGAACGCCAAGGGCGCGGGCCAGTTTGAGCACACGCTCATCATCGTCGACGAGGGTGCGAGTCTGCATTTTATCGAGGGCTGCTCGGCGCCGAAATATAACGTCGCGAACCTTCACGCCGGCTGCGTGGAGCTGTATGTAAAGAAAAATGCCAAGCTGCGCTATTCGACCATCGAGAACTGGTCGAAAAATATGTACAACCTCAATACAAAACGCGCGCTCGTGGAGGAGGGCGGCGTGATCGAGTGGGTTTCCGGCTCGTTCGGGTCCCATGTCGGCTGCCTGTACCCGATGAGCGTGCTCAAGGGCGATAATGCCAAGATGGAGTTCACCGGCATCACGTTTGCCGGTGCGGGGCAGAACCTCGACACCGGCGCAAAGGTCGTGCACATCGGCAAGAATACGAGCTCATATATGAACACGCGCTCGATCAGCAAGAGCGGCGGCATCAGCACATTCCGCAGCAGCGTCGTGGTGCAAAAGAGTGCCAAGCACGCGAAATCTTCCGTGTCCTGCCAGTCGCTGATGCTTGACTCCGAGTCCCGCTCCGATACCGTCCCGGCCATGGACATCCGCACGAAGGACGCTGCCGTCGGTCATGAGGCCAAGATCGGCAGCATCAGCAACGAGGCGGTGTTTTATCTCATGAGCCGCGGCATGAGCGAGGAGGACGCCCGCGCGCTGATCGTCAGCGGCTTTGCGGACAACGTCTCCAAGGAGCTGCCGCTGGAGTACGCTGTGGAAATGAACAATCTCATTCGTCTGGAGATGAAGGGCAGCATCGGCTGACCGCACATTCCGAAAGGAGGGAATATCGTGAATACGAGCCAACAGCTGGTCGTCAACAAGCTGCCGACCAGAACGTGGAACCATCTCAATGTCAACGAGGCGACCATCCCGTGGAATGCGGCCGAAACGGCTGATATCGGGACGGATGCATATGAAATTACAGCAGAAAATCAGGCGCAGCCGCTGCACATCCGCCTGACCGGCGCTGAGGGCTGCAGCCGCAAGCGCATCGCGGTCGATGTGGCCGCCGGTGTGCAGGCAACGGTGTATATGGTGCTCGATACGCAGGGCAGCTTCGCCGTAGAAACGGCGTTCAAGCTCCACGATGCCGCGTCTCTTCGCCTTGTGCAGGTGCTCGGCGCGCGCAGCGGCGCGCTGCTCTACGCCAAAACGGACGCCGACTGTGCGCCCGGCGCCGGCGTGGACATGACGCAGATCCTGATGGGGCAGGGCGACCTCTACTCCGATAACGGCACGGAGCTTATCGGCGACGGAAGCCGCTATTCGGCGCAGATCGGTTATCTCGGCCGCGGCAGCCAGACGATCGACGTCAATGTTGTCGTCAATCATTATGGCAAGAACACGGAGTGCGAGATCGACACGTCCGGCGCGCTCAAGGATGCGGCGAAGAAGGTTTTCCGCGGCACGATCGATTTCAAGACCGGCTCGTCGAACTCCGTCGGCAACGAGAAAGAGACCGTGCTCATGCTCGGCGACGATGTTGTCAACAAGACGGTGCCGCTCATCCTCTGCGCCGAGGAAAATGTTGTCGGCAACCACGGCGCGACCATTGGCGAGCTCGATGACGAGACGCTGTTTTACTTTGAGAGCCGCGGCATCTCCCGCGCTCAGGCCGAAAACATCCTGGCCCGCGCATCGATCGAGCGCTTTGCGCGCACGGTGGATGATGAAGCGCTGCGCGCACAGATTCTTCAGACGCTGGAGGAGGAACTCAACGATGACGTATGATTATAAGCAGGATTTTCCGATCTTTCAGCACACGGACGTCGCCTATATCGATAACGCGGCCACGGCGCAGCGCCCGCAGTGCGTGCTGGACGCGGTGGCGGATTTCTACCGCTGCCACAACGCGAACCCCCTGCGCGGGCTGTATCCGCTGAGCGTGGAGGCGACCGATATCTATGAGCAGGCGCGCGAGACCGTGCGCGATTTTATCGGGGCACGCTCGGCACGTGAGATCGTCTTTACCCGCAACACGACCGAGAGCCTGAACCTCGTCGCCTACAGCTATGGCCTGACGCACGTCAAGGCGGGTGACGAGGTGCTTGTGTCCATCATGGAGCACCACAGCGACCTGCTGCCGTGGCAGATGGTCTGCCGTCAGACCGGCGCGGAGCTGAAGTTCATCGAGTGCGCGCCCGACGGCAGTGTGGATCTCCGGCAGATCGAATCGCTCATCACCGAGCGCACGAAGATCGTCGCCATGACGCAGGTGTCGAACGTTCTCGGCCGGAAGTACCCGGTGCAGGAGGTCGCCGCCATGGCGCACAAAAATGGCGCGGTCATGGTCGTGGACGGCGCGCAGAGCACACCGCACATGCCGGTAAATGTGCAGGAGCTGGGTGCGGATTTCTTTGCCTTCTCTGGCCACAAGATCTTTGGCCCCATGGGGATCGGCGGGCTGTACGGCAGGGAGGAGCTGCTCGAGGAGATGCCGCCGTTTCTCTCTGGCGGCGAGATGATCGAATCCGTCACGCGCACGGGTGCCGTCTATGCTGAGCTGCCGCACAAGTTTGAAGCCGGCACAGTCAATGCCGCCGGTGCGGCCGGTCTGGCCGCTGCCATCCGGTATGTGCAGAACGTCGGCTTTGATACCATCCGGCAGCGGGAGCACGATCTGACGGCCAATGCCCTCGCGCGTGTCCTGGCTGTACCGCATGTGCACGTGCTCGGCACCGATAAGCCGGAGGATCACAACGGCATCATCACCTTCACGGTCGACGGCGTGCACCCACACGACATCAGCGAGATCATGGCGTCCGACGGCGTGAACATCCGTGCCGGACACCACTGCGCGCAGCCGCTGCTCGCGCACCTCGGCCTGAATGCGACGGCGCGCGCCAGCTTTGCCTTTTATAACACCGATGAGGATGTCGACCGGTTCCTTGAGAGCCTCTCGACCCTGAGGGAGCGTATGGGATATGGAAAATAGAAGCTTCTATAATGAGATCCTGACCGAGCACAACATCCATCCGGAGTTCAAGCACGACATTCCGGACGCAGACATTGAACTTGCGGGCGTGAACCCAAGCTGCGGCGACAACATCGTCCTCAAGCTCAAGACCGACGGCGATGTCATTACCGACGGCGGTTTTGTCGGCGACGGATGTGCCATCTCGCAGGCATCGGCGGATATCATGCTCGGCATGATCGTGGGACAGAAGAAGGAAAAGGCGCTGAAAATGAGCCGCACCTTCCTGCGCATGATCCACGGAGAAGCGAGCGAGGAGGAGATCGAGAGCCTCGAAGAAGCCTCGGCGCTCAAAGACATCGCGCACATGCCCGCGCGCGTCAAATGCGCCATGCTCGGCTGGCGTACACTCACCGAGGCGCTGACCGGAAAGGTCGAAGAATAAGCCGTACCCGCCGCCGGCGGATGCTGCATCAGCGTCCGCCGGCGGCTTTTTGCGCGCTGGTATCGCCGCGTTTTCGCGCGGGGGTTGTGCGGGGAGGCGTTTTGTGGTACATTAAAAAAATAGAAATCGAGAGAGATCGCAAAACACTACTCGTGAAATTTCACAGAAAGGCGGGAGCCCCATGGATGTTCTGCGTTTCAAACAGGCCAACTGCAAAAACTGCTACAAATGCGTCCGGTTCTGCCCGGTCAAGTCCATCCGCGTCTATCAGGGTCACGCACAGATCATTTCCAGCGACTGCATTCTCTGCGGCAACTGCGTGTCTGTCTGCCCGCAGCACGCGAAGGAGGACATCAGCGACGTCGGCCAGATCCGGGAGCTGATCGCCTCCGGAAAACAGGTCGTCGTAAGCGTCGACTCGTCGTACATCGCCTATTTTGATACCCCCGGTTTTCAGGGCATCGAAAAACCGCTCAAGGCGCTCGGCTTCACGGCGGCACACGAAACTGCGGAGGGCGCCTATCTGGTCAAGAAGGAGCTGGAAAAGCTCGCCGCCCAGCCGGGCGATGCGCCGATCATCACCTCGGGCTGTTCGACGATCGTGCTCTACGTGGAAAAGCATCTGCCGGAGGCGCTGCCGTATCTCGCTCCGGTGCTCTCGCCGATGCAGGCGCATGCCGTGCTGCTGCGCGAGCGCTATCCGGGCGCGACCATTGTCTACATCAGTCCCTGCATCTCCAAGAAGGAGGAGACGACGCGCTTTGAGAGCGTCGGCGCCGATTATGACATCACCTTCACGGAGCTGGAGGAGTGGATGAACGAGGCAGGTGTAGCCGTCGACCCGAACGTCCCGGCGGATGAGCCGATGCTCTCGCGCGCTTATACGATCACAAACGGTGTCCTGCACTCCATGGCGCTCGATTCCGGGCGCGATTATCTGTTCCTTGACGGTCTGGACGACAGCATCCAGACGCTCAAGAGCGTTGTCAATGGCGAGCTGCGCAACTGCTTTATCGAGATCGCCGCCTGTCACGGCAACTGCGTCGGCGGTCTCGCGTTCCGGCAGAAGCATACAAACCTGCTCGAGTCGCGCCGCCGCGTGATCCAGAGCGCCAACGGCAGCAAGAACTTCGATATTCAGGTTCCGGTCAACATGCGCCGCGTGCTCATCGACAAGAAGCATCCGACCGATCTGCCGCCGGAATCCGTCATCAACGGCATCCTGCGCAAGATGGGCAAATTCAGCCCCGCGGATGAGCTCAACTGCGGCCTGTGCGGTTACCGCACCTGCCGCGACAAGGCCATCGCCGTCTATGAAGGGCGCGCCGAGATCAGCATGTGCATGCCCTACATGAAGGAGCGCGCCGAGACCTACTCCGAGAAGATCATCAATGTCTCGCCCGAGGGCATTGTCACGGTCGGTAAAAAGCTCAAGGTACGGCAGATCAACAAGGCGGCCTGCAAGATCTTCGGCATCAAGGATCCGGCGGACATCATCGGATATCCGGTGTCGCGCATCATGGATGAGTACGACTTCGTGAAGATGATCAGCCAGGACGAGACACAGGTCACGGACGAGGTCTTTCTCGCTGACTACAACGTCTATCTCGAGCGCATCTTTATCTGCGACCCGGAGCGGACGCTCTTTACCTGCATCATGCGCGACGTGACCAAGGCGCGCCAGCGCCGCAACAAGATCCAGAAGACGAAGATCCATGCGGCCGATCTGGCGGACGATATCATTGCAAACCAGCTGCGCATCGTGCACGAGATCGCAAGTCTGCTCGGTGAAACGGCGGCGGAGACCAAGGTGGCTGTGCACGATCTGAAGGAAGCCATCATGCTTGATGAGGACGGCGATGATGATGCGTAAACGAACGAATCGCTGCAGGAACACGGTCTGGGACATCAGCGTCATCAGCCGCAACAAAAACGGGGAGACGCTCTGCGGCGATCAGTGTGCGCTCGAATGGGCCGACAATGACGCGACGGTCATCCTCTCCGACGGTCTCGGCAGCGGCGTCAAGGCCAACATCCTCTCTACGCTGACAACGACCATGCTCACGACCATGCTCAAGGGCAACGTGCCGATCGACGAGTGCGTTACGACTGTGGCGGAAACGCTGCCCATGTGCAGGGAGCGCAAGCTCGCCTATGCGACCTTTACGATCCTGCAGACGGCCGGAACCCGTGCGCGCCTGATCCAGTATGACAACCCGAACGCCGTGTTCGTGCACAACGGCGCGATCGGGAAATACAACTATTCCGTCAACTTCATTCAGGAAAAGGAACTGCACGAGAGCTACCTGCATTTTGACGTTGGTGATATGCTTGTACTCTTCAGCGACGGCGTGTCGGAGGCCGGGCGCGGCGTGACGACGGACGCCGGTTGGGCGCGGCAGGATATTGAGGATTTTATCCTGCGCAATTATTCACCCACCGTCTCCTCACAGCGCATGGCGGCCAGTATCCTCTCGACCGTCAAGACGCTGGACATGGATGCTATGCATGATGATACGACTGTTGTCGTTGCGCGCCTGCGTGAGCGTTGCCCGGTCAACGTCATGATCGGCCCGCCCGAGCGCAAGGATGATGATCTGAGCACCATGCGCCTGTTTTTCGGCAAGGATGGCAAGCATGTTGTCTGCGGCGGCACCACGGCCAACGCTGTCGCGTCATATCTGGGCGTAAAGGTGCGCACGCTGCCCGGCAGCGGCACGGAGGAGGTGCCGCCGATGAGCGAGATCCACGGTGTGGATCTGACGACCGAGGGCGTCGTTACGGTCAATGTGACGATGGAACGCATCAAGGACTACCTCGCCGACGGCATGTACACGCTCGAGCTCGCCCGCATGAAGGACGGCGCGTCCAGGCTTGCGCTCGTACTGCTCGAGGAGGCGACGGAGGTCAATGTCCTCTTCGGTAACGCGAGCAACCTCGCCCAGCAGGATACGGAGTTCAGCTTTGAGCGCAAGCTGCAATTGGTGCAGGAGCTGCGCGATATGCTGACTCTGGCCGGAAAAACAGTAAAAATGAGCATCTGCTGACAGATGCCGATATTCACGGAGTGACCCTAACGAATGAAAATCCGAACTTTTTTTGCAGTATTGCTGTGTAAGCTTGCACGCGGGCTGCTGCGGCTGCTGCGCCGCGGCGGCACGGCGTTTCCCGGCCGCGTGGCGCTCAAGGTGTACCCGCAGGTGCTCGGCGTGCTCTCGCGGGGGGTGCGCGTCATCCTCGTCACCGGCACGAACGGCAAGACGACCAGCTCCCGCATGATCGAGCAGGCATTTGCCGATGCGGGCCTCAACTACTTTGCCAACCGCTCGGGCGCGAACCTCATCTCCGGCATCACGGCGGAGTTTGCCATGCACAGCACCCTGACCGGCAGGCCAAAGTGCCAGTTTGCCGTCATTGAGTGCGACGAGGCTGCATCCAAGACCGTGCTCAAGTACCTCAAGCCGGAGGTCATCGTGGCAACGAATGTTTTTCGCGACCAGCTCGACCGCTACGGTGAGATCACGCACACGCTCAATAACATCATCGAGGGCATCCGCCACACGCCGGAGAGCGTTTTGTGCATCAATGCCGACTGCTCACTCATCGCGTCCATCCCGGAGCATGTGCCGAACCCGGTCGTGCGTTTCGGCGTGAACGTTCCGCTCGGCGGTGACGACCTGACGGAGATCTCCGACGCGCCGCACTGCATCCACTGCAAGACCGAATATGTCTACGACTACCGTACTTACGGGCATCTGGGCGCATTTCGCTGCCCGAAGTGCGGCTATCACCGCGAAGCCCCGCAGGTCGCTGTCACGGCGGTGCAGAACCTCGGCGTGGACACGAGCGATGTCACCATGTCCATCGGCGGACGGGAGTACGCCGTACACATCAACCTTCCGGCGGCGTACAACATCTATAACGCCGTTGGCTCGGCGGCTGCGCTGTCTGCGTTCGGCTTCACACCGGAGGCGATCGTGCACGCGCTCGGCGCGTTCGGCTGCGGCTTCGGCCGCATGGAGAAGTTCGACCTGCGCGGCACACCCGGCCGTATGATGCTCGTGAAAAATCCCGCCGGCTGCAACCAGACCATGCGCTATCTCGCCGGGCTGAACGAGGATGCGACGTTTGTCGTCTGCCTCAACGATCGCGACGCCGACGGTACGGACATCTCATGGATCTGGGATGCCGACTTTGAGCGGCTTGCCGCCATGGGCGAGCACCTGCGGCAGGTGTTCGTGTCCGGCACGCGCGCCGATGAGCTGCGCCTGCGCCTGAAATATGCGGGCGTGGACGAGGCGCGCATCGAGGTGTTTTACGATTATGACCCGTTGATCGACGCGATGTGCGCATCGGAATACCCGGTGTTCATCATGCCGACCTATACGGCCATGCTGGACCTGCGCGGCCGGCTGCAAAAGCAGCTCGGCGGAAAGGAGTTCTGGGAATGAGCGAAAAGACCCTGCGTATCTGCCATCTTTACCCGGACCTTCTGAACCTCTACGGCGACCGGGGCAATATTCTCTGCATGCGCCGCCGCTTGGAGTGGCGCGGCATCGACGCCGAGGTGACGGAGGTCACGGTCGGCCAGCAGGCGGATTTTACACAGTTTGATCTGTTTTTTATCGGCGGCGGTCAGGACTTTGAGCAGGAGGTGCTCCTGTCCGACCTGAAAGCCGGAAAGGGCAGCGAGATCAAGGCTGCCATTGCCGACGGAAAAACGTTTCTGACCATCTGCGGCGGCTACCAGATGCTCGGCAGCTACTACCGCACGTGGGACGGCAAGCAGTGCGACTTCATCGGCGCGATCGACTATTATACCGTCGGAGCGAAAGAGCGCATGATCGGCAACACACTCTTCGAGTGCCTGCCGGAGTCCGGCGGCAGTACGGTCGTCGGCTTTGAAAACCACAGCGGCAAGACCTACCTCGGCAGCGGCGTGTCGCCGCTCGGTAAGATGCTCGTCGGCGGCGGCAACAACGGGGAGGACGGCTTTGAGGGCGTACGCTATCAAAACGTCTTCGGCACGTACAGCCACGGCCCGGTGCTGCCGAAAAATCCGGCATTTTGCGACCACCTGCTCACGACGGCGCTGCATGGCCGTTATCCGGAGCTGGAGCTGCAGCCGCTCGACGACGCGGCCGAGCGCGCCGCGCACGACACCATGGTGCAGCGGCTGACGGAAAAATAATGGCATGCAAAATGGGCGCATCCGTCTGGATGCGCCCATCGTTCGTCTCGTATTAAAAATCCGGCGGGATCGGAATATCCGCGCGCGGGACCTTGTCCCAGGAAAAGTCCGCTGCCAGCTCGATTGCCGTCACCGGCGCGTCCGTTTGCCGCAGACCCGCGAGCTTGGCGAGCTTTCCGGTCAACTGCTCGGGTGTGTATTTCTGCCGCAGGGCCTCCATGTTCAGGTCGCCCTCGCGCTTGGAGAGCTTGCGTCCGTCCGGCGCGACGAGCAGCGGCGCGTGCGCGTATTCCGGGGCCTTGCCGCCGAGTGTTTCCATCAGCCAGATCTGCCGCGGCGTGGAGTCAAGCAGGTCGCGCGCGCGCACAACGCGCGTGATGCCCATATCGAGATCGTCCACGCTCACGGCGAGCTGGTAGGCAAACACGCCGTCCGAGCGCCGGATGAGAAAATCGTCGCGCCCGTGCCGCAGTTCGGCTGCCTGCAGACCGTAGTGCGCGTCAACGAAGGCAATGTCCGCGTCCGTTACCGCAAGCTTTTTCGCCGCGCGGCGACCCATGCGCAGGCGCTTTTGCACCTCCTGCTCTGACAGCGCCCGACAGGGGCAGCCGGCCTCGCGCGGCTCGCCGGGGTGCGGTGCGCTCGCGGCCAGCCGCTCGGCGCGGCTGCAATAGCAGTCATATACCATGCCGCGCTCGGTCAGTGCATCCAGCGCGGCGGTGTAGCGCTGTGCGCGCGTGCCCTGACGGCAATCCTGCGAGCCGGGGCGCCAGCCCTCGTCCCAGTCGAGCCCAAGCCAGAGCAGGTCGTCGGCCATCAGGTCAGCATAGTGCTCCCAGCTGCGCTCCGGGTCGAGATCCTCAAGGCGGAATACCATCGTCCCGCCGCGTGCGCGCACGTCCAGCCATGCAAGCAGAAATGTCAGCATATTGCCCAGATGCAGCCGCCCGCTCGGGCTGGGCGCAAAGCGGCCGCGGACCGTGTTATCCGGCATCGGTCATCCCTCCAGTTTCATTCTGAGTGCATTATAGCATAACCGCGCCGGTTCGCAACGCTTTTGCGCCAAATCCCTTGAAACTATGCGGGAAATCGGATATAATAAAGTGTTATTATCAGCGGAGGAATGTCTCATGGCGAAATCATCCATCGAAAAAACAAATGTCATGCGTCTGCTCGACCAGAAGAAGGTGCCCTACACGCCGCACACATATCCGCACGGCGACGAGGCGGTGGACGGCGTGACCGTCGCCCAGATGACGGGCGTCGACCCGGCGAAGGTGTTCAAGACGCTGGTCGCCCGCGGCGCGAGCAAGACGCCGTACGTGTTCGTCATCCCGGTCGCGTGCGAGCTCGACCTCAAGAAGGCGGCCAAGGCCGTGGGGGAGAAGTCCATTGCCATGCTGCACGTGTCTGAGCTCACGCCGCTCACGGGCTATGTGCGCGGCGGCTGCTCGCCGGTCGGCATGAAAAAGCAGTTGCGCACGGTCTTTGCTTCTCAGGCGCTCGCGCAGGAGACTATCCTTGTCAGTGCCGGCAAGATCGGCTATCAGGTCGAGACCGCGCCGCAGGCGCTCATCGCGCTTGTGCGTGCGGGCACGGCGGAGCTGACTATTGAATCCTAAGCAATTTCGGAGGCACCCATGCGGGATCATATTGTAATCAAAGGCGCGCGGGAGAACAATCTCAAGAACATTGATGTAGAAATTCCGCGCGATGCACTGGTCGTCATGACCGGCCTGTCCGGCTCCGGCAAATCGAGCCTTGCGTTCGACACCATCTTTGCCGAGGGACAGCGGCGCTATATGGAGAGTTTGTCTTCTTATGCGCGGCAGTTTCTCGGCCAGATGGACAAGCCCGACGTTGACTCCATCGACGGCATGAGTCCGGCCATTTCCATCGACCAGAAGACCACCAGCAAAAATCCGCGTTCGACCGTCGGCACTGTCACGGAGATCTACGACTACCTGCGTCTGCTGTGGGCGCGCGTCGGCGTGCCGCACTGCCCGAAGTGCGGCAAGGAGATCCGCCGCCAGACGGTTGACCAGATCGTCGATCAGATCGCGGCGCTGCCGCAGGCGACGCGCGTGCAGATCTTGGCACCGGTCATCCGTGCACGCAAGGGTGAGCACCAGAAGGTGTTCGACGATGCCCGCCGCGGCGGGTATGTGCGCGTGCGCGTGGACGGCAGCATCTATGACCTCACGGAGACGATCACGCTCGATAAAAACCGCAAGCACAACATTGAGATCGTGGTCGACCGCGTCGTCATCCGCCCCGACCAGAACCGCCGCCTGACCGACGCCGTCGAGATCGCGTCGGCGCTCTCCGGCGGCCTTGTGCTGGCGGATATCCCGGAGCAAAAGCGCGAGATCCTCTTCTCGCAGAACTACGCCTGCGACGACTGCGGCATCTCGATCGAGGAGCTCACGCCGCGGATGTTCTCGTTCAACAGCCCCTACGGCGCGTGCCCGACCTGCGGCGGCCTCGGCACGCGGCTGCGCATCGACCCGGCGCTCATCATTCCGGACCCGTCGAAGTCCATCCTCGACGGCGGCATCACCGCGAGCGGCTGGAACGGCGTCAAAGATGAGAGCATCAGCCGGATGTATTACAACGCGCTGGCGGAAAAATATCACTTTGACCTTGCAACGCCCATCGGCGACCTGCCGGAGCACGTGCGCGAGATCTTGCTCTACGGCACGGGGGATGAAGAGCTCACTCTGCATTATGATACCAACCGCGGTGCCGGCGTGCTGCGCCGCCCGTTTGAGGGCATCGTCTGCAACCTTGAGCGCCGCTATCAGGAGACGCAGAGCGATGCCATGCGTGCATCGCTTGAGGACTGCATGGCGGAGACGGCCTGCCCGGACTGTCACGGCGCGCGTCTGCGGCCGGAGGTGCTGGCCGTCACGGTCGGCGGACGGAACATTTCCGAGTTTACGGCGCTGCCGATCACGGAGGAGCTGGCGTTTCTCGACCGGCTCACGCTCAGCGAGAAGGATGCGCAGATCGCCGAGAGCATTTTGCGCGAGGTGCGCTCGCGGCTGCATTTTCTGCAGAGCGTCGGCTTGCAGTATCTGACGCTCGCGCGCTCGGCGGCAACACTCTCCGGCGGCGAGAGCCAGCGCATCCGGCTTGCAACGCAGATCGGCTCGTCGCTCATGGGCGTGCTGTATATTCTGGATGAGCCGTCCATCGGTCTGCACCAGCGCGACAATGAAAAGCTGCTGGCCACGCTGCGCGAGCTGCGTGATCTCGGCAACACGCTCATCGTCGTCGAGCACGACGAGGACACCATGCGTGCGGCAGACTATCTCATCGATATCGGCCCGGGTGCGGGCGTGCACGGCGGGGAAGTGGTCTGCGCCGGTACGCCGGAGGAGGTCGCGCGCTGCGAGCGCTCCATCACCGGGCAGTATCTGTCCGGCAAAAAGAAGATCCCCGTGCCCGCGCAGCGCCGCACCGGAAACGGCCACGCGCTCGTGATCCGCGGCGCGAGCGAGCACAACCTCAAGCACGTGGACGTGCAGATCCCGCTCGGCGTCATGACGTGCGTGACCGGCGTGTCCGGCAGCGGCAAGTCCTCGCTCGTCAACGAGGTACTGTATAAAACGCTTGCGGGCAGGCTCAACCATGCGAAACTCCGTCCCGGGAAATGTGACGGCATTGACGGTGTGGAGTATCTGGACAAGATCATCAACATCGACCAGAGTCCCATCGGCCGCACGCCGCGCTCCAATCCGGCGACATATACCGGCCTGTTTGACGATATCCGTAGCCTTTTCGCCTCTACGCAGGACGCGAAGCTGCGCGGCTACAGTGCCGGGCGCTTCTCGTTCAACATTCGCGGCGGGCGCTGCGAGGCCTGCTCCGGCGACGGCCTGCTGAAGATCGAGATGAACTTCCTGCCGGATGTTTACGTCCCGTGCGAGGTCTGCAAGGGCAAGCGCTATAACCGCGAGACGCTCGAGGTGCACTATAAGGGCAAGAACATTGCTGAGGTGCTGGACATGACCGTCGAAGAGGCGCTCGCATTTTTTCAGAACCAGCCGAAGATCCGCGACCGGCTGCAAACGCTCATGGATGTCGGCCTCGGCTATGTCAGGCTCGGCCAGCCGTCCACGACGCTCTCCGGCGGCGAGGCGCAGCGCATCAAGCTTGCGACGGAGCTGTCTAAACGCAGCACCGGCCGGACGATCTACGTGCTCGATGAGCCCACGACCGGTCTGCACGTGGCGGACGTCGCGCGCCTGATCGACATTCTCAATCGTCTGACCGACGCGGGCAACACGGTGCTCGTCATCGAGCACAACCTGCACGTCATCAAGGTGGCCGACCACATCATCGACCTCGGCCCGGAAGGCGGCGACGCGGGCGGCAGCATCGTCTTTACCGGCACACCGGAGGATTGTGCGCGCTGCACAGAGAGCTATACCGGTCAATTCCTGAAAAAAGAACTCGAAGGTTAACGGTCAAGCCCCTTTCTCATAGGCTGAAAGGAGGGGGGCGGTGAAGATGTTCATTCAGATCACTTTGTGTGCGCTGCTGATCCTGGGCTTTGCGTGGCTGCTGCGGATGCTCACCGGCGCGCTGCTCACACCGGTGCGCTCGAGCCGGGACGCACGGCTCACGCTCATCATACGGGCACGCGGGGACGCACCGGAGCTCGAGCAGCTTCTGCGCGGCGTTCGCTGGCTGCGCGAGGGCGGAACGCTCATGGCGGATGTTCTGCTCATCGACTGCGGCCTGACGGACGACGCGGCCGCGCTCTGCGAGCGCGCGGCGCGGCGGTGTGAAGATCTGAAAGTGTGCAAAACAGAGGAAATTTGCCAATGGATGCAAACGTCAACCCAATAGAATTATGTGGGACCGTTGCGGCGGTCATTTATCAAAACGAGGAAAACGGCTACACCGTGCTCAAGCTCGACGTGGACGACGGCAGCCAGACCATGGTCGTCGGCTGCATTCCGTATGCCGTGCCGGGTGAGTCCATGATCGTCAGCGGCAGCTGGATGACGCACCCGGCACACGGCCAGCAGTTCAAGGCCGACTTTGCCGAGCGCACCATGCCGGAGACGGCGGACGCGATCTATGCCTACCTTGCCGGACGCGCCGTGCGCGGCATCGGCCCGGCGACGGCGTCACTGATGGTGTCGCGCTTCGGTGCGGACACGCTCAACGTGCTCGAATACGAGCCGGAAAAGCTCTGCACGATCAAGGACATCAGTCTCTCCAAGGCCAAGGCCATGTCGGCAAATTTCCGCTGTCAGGCCGGTATGCGCCGCCTGATCGAGTTTCTGGCCTCGGCGAATATCCGCCCGGTCATTGCTCTGCGAATGTACCAGTATTACGGGGATGATGCGCTTCAGCTCGTGCAGGATAACCCCTACATACTCGTTTCGGATGCCATCGGCGCCTCGTTTCAGGAGGCGGACGCACTGGCGCTCGGCCATGGCTTTGACGATCAGAGCGCGGAGCGCGTCGCTGCGGCGACGCTGTATGAGCTTGCCTACAACGCCGTGCGCGGGCACTGCTTTATCTCCTACCGCAACCTGCTTGCGGCTACGTCACAGCTCAGCGGCGTGCCGGACGAGCTGGTCGCCGAGAGCGTGGATGCGCTCGTGCAGAGCGGCGCGCTCGTGCGCGAGCGGGTTGCCGGGTGTGACGGATGCTATCTCGCGCGCCTGCATGAGGCGGAGGCCTACACGGCCGAGCGGCTGCTTGCTATGACACAGACGGAGTACCGCCGCATGCCGGACACGGAGCAGATCGCCGCGCGCATTGAAGCGCAGCTTGGTCTGACCTTCGCCGACCAGCAAAAGGAGACGCTGCGCCTCGCCTGCCAGCATCAGGTCATCGCCATCACCGGCGGCCCCGGCACAGGCAAGACGACGTCCATACGCGCGATCCTCGCGCTCTTTGACGCGCTTAAGCTCGACACGCAGCTTGCCGCCCCGACCGGGCGCGCCGCCAAGCGCATGAGCGAGCTGACCGGGCAGAGCGCGCAGACGATCCACCGTCTGCTCGAGGCCGGTATGAGCGATGACCATCAGGATATCACCTTCCGGCGCGACGAGGATGACCCGCTCGAGTGCGACGCCGTCATTCTCGACGAGTGCTCGATGGTGGACATCTCGCTCATGTGCGCGCTGCTGCGCGCTATGCGCCCGGAGTGCCGGCTCATCCTCGTGGGAGATGCAGACCAGCTTCCGTCCGTCGGACCGGGCAACGTCTTTTCGGATATCATCCGCAGCGGTGTCGTGCCGACCGTGCGCCTGACGGAGATCTTCCGCCAGGCCGCCGGCAGCAGCATCGTCTCCTACGCGCACGCGATCAACCGCGGCGAGCACCCGCCGCTTTCGCAAAACAGCGGGGACTTCTTCTTCCTCCGGCGCGCGGACGCGCAGAAGGCCGCCGACACGGTCGTCGAGCTGTGCCGGACGCGGCTGCCGAACAATATGAAGATCCCGCCGTCCGACATTCAGGTGCTCACGCCGACGCGCAAGTATGACACCGGCATGGCGGCACTGAATGTGCGCCTGCAGGCGGCGCTCAACCCGCCCTCGCCCGAGAAGAAGGAGCGGCGCTTCGGCGAGACCGTCTTTCGCGAGGGCGACCGCGTCATGCAGATCCGCAATGACTATGACATCGTGCTCAAAAATCCGGACGGTACGACCGCCGGAACGGGCGTCTATAACGGCGACGTCGGTCAGATCACGGCCATCGACCCGCAGACGGAGACGCTCGCCGTGTGCTACGACGGTAAGACCGCGACCTACGGCTTCGAGATGCTCAACGAGCTCGAGCACGCATGGGTCATGACGGTGCACAAATCGCAGGGCAGCGAGTACCGCGCGGTCGTGCTCTGCATCGGCAAGGCCGGTCCCATGCTGCTCACACGCAGCGTACTCTACACGGCCATCACGCGCGCCAAGTCCCTGCTCATCATCGTCGGGGACGAGAGCGCGGCCTATCACATGATCGATAACCAGACGCAGACCCGCCGCTACAGCGGTCTGCGCGCCCGGCTCTGCGGGGAGTGCGGTGCGGTATGAAGGCGGTCATATTTTTGCTCGACCTGCTCTATCCGCCGCGGTGCGCGTTCTGCCATGATTTTCTCGAGACGAGCGGCGACGGCCTCTGCGCGCACTGCAGGACCGGCCTGCCGTTTGCGCAAAACGGCGGACGGCAGCGCTTTTCGTTCGTCCGCGCGTGCGTCTCGCCGCTCAATTATGAGGGCGATGTGCGCGCGTCGCTTCTGCGCTACAAATTCGGCGGCGCGACCGGGTATGCCAAGGTCTACGGCCGCCTCGTTGCCGACACGGTGCGCACGGGACTGGCAGGGGAGTACGACCTCGTCACGTGGGTGCCGCTGAGCCGCAGGAGACTGCGCGAGCGCGGCTACGATCAGGCGCGTCTGCTGGCGAAAGCGACGGCGAAGGAGCTCGGCCTTCCGCTCACGCCGACGCTGCATAAGCAGCGCAACACGCAGCCGCAGTCCGGCACGGGCGACGCTGCCAAACGCCGCGCGAACATCGCCGGTGCGTACCGCATGAAGCGGAGCGCGGACGTGACCGGAAAGCGCATCCTGCTCATGGACGACATCGTCACGACCGGCGCGACGCTTTCAGAGTGCGCGCGGGTGCTCGGCAAGGCGGGCGCGGAGCAGGTGGTGTGCGCCACGGTTGCGCGCTCCGCTGACTAAAACAGCCGCCGGACGGCTACGATCAACTATAACATCCGCAGCGCGGATGATACGGGAGTTTTGCTTTATGATGATTTTTGAACGGGACATTGCCATTGACCTCGGCACGACCAACATCCGCGTGTTCGTGCGCGGCAAGGGCATCATGCTGCGCGAGCCGTCCATCGTGGCGGTCGACAAGTACACCGGCCGCATGCTCAAGGTCGGTCAGGACGCACAGAAGATGCTTGGCCGCACACCGGCGAACATCGTTGCCATCCATCCGATCAGCGCGGGCGTCATCTCGGACTATGACATGACGGCGCTCATGCTCAAGGAGCTGCTCTCGCGCGTGACGTCGTTCAGCCTCTTCAAGCCGCGCGTGCTCGTCACCGTGCCGAGCAGCGTGACCGGCGTGGAGGAGCGCAACGTCATCGACGCCGTCATCGAGGCCGGCGCGCGCAAGGTGTATCTGGTCGAGTCCGCCGTGGCGACGGCGGCCGGTGCGGGCGCCGACCTCTCCAAGCCGGACGGCCATCTGGTCATCGACATCGGCGGCGGCACGACGGAGGTCGCGGTCGTCTCTCTCGGCGGCGTGGTCGAGAGCGAGTCGATCAAGACCGCCGGTGACGCTTTTGACGAGGCGATCGTGCGCTATGTGCGCCGCAAGCACAACATCCTCATCGGCAAGCGCACGGCGGAGGAGCTCAAGATCGGCATCGCGTGCCTTGTGCCGCGCGCCGAGGTGGGCATTCAGGAGGTCAAGGGCCGCTGCCTGACGACCGGCCTGCCGAAGTCCGTGAAGATCAGCTCGGTCGAGCTCGTCGAGGCTATTGCCGAGCCCGCGCGCGACATTCTCGAGACCATCCACATGGTGCTCGAGCGCACGCCGCCGGAGCTCGTTTCGGATGTCGCGCAAAACGGCATCGTCATGGCCGGCGGCGGCAGCCTGATCTATGGCTTTGACCAGCTTGTCGAGAAGGACACCGGCATCCGCACGACCGTGGTGGACGATGCGCTCTCGTGCGCGGCGTTCGGCAGCGGCAAGATGCTCATGAACCTCAACGATATGACCGACGGCATGGTCAACCTCGCGCGCAAGCGCCAGATGAAGGCATAAACACAAAGGCCGGGCATCCCCGGCCTTTTTTCTGCTATGTATTATCACACTTTGAACGAGGAGCTGCGCCGCCGCTTTGGCTGCAAGGTCTATAAGCTTGCGCTCGACGGCGGCTTTACCTGTCCGAACCGGGACGGGGCCATCGATACGCGCGGCTGCATTTTCTGTGCCGGGGACGGTTCCGGCGTCTTTGCCGCCGATCGTGCACTGGACATTCCGCAGCAGATTGAGGCGGCCAAGGCGCGCGTCCGCGCCAAAAACGGCGGCGGCAAGTACATCGCCTATTTTCAGAACTTCACGAACACTTATGGCAGTCTCGCGCACATGGAGCGCCTGTTCATACAGGCGCTTGCGCCGGAGGACGTTGTGGCGCTGTCGGTCGCCACGCGGCCGGACTGTCTGCCGGATGAAACCGTTGCGCTCCTGCGGCGGCTGAACGCCGAAAAGCCAGTCTGGGTCGAGCTCGGTCTGCAAACCATCCATCCGCGCAGCGCGGCCTATATCCGCCGCGGCTACGACCTGCCGGTGTTCGATGATGCGGTGCGCCGTCTGCGCGCCGCCGGACTCGAGGTCATCGTGCATCAGATCCTCGGCATCCCCGGCGAGACGGACGCCGACATGGTGCAGACCGCGCGCTATATCGGGCAGTGCGGGGCGCAGGGCATCAAGCTGCACCTGCTGCACGTGCTGCGCGGCACGGATCTGGCGGCGGACTACACCGCCGGGCGGTTCGAGGTGCTCACGCCGGAGCACTATATCGACCTGCTTGAGCGGTGTCTGCGCGTGCTCCCGCCGGAGCTGGTCGTCCACCGGCTGACCGGCGACGGGGCGAAGCGCGACCTCATCGCGCCGCTCTGGAGCGCAGACAAAAAGCGCGTGCTCAATGCGATCCACGCCGCTTTCGCGCGCGACGATCTTACACAGGGTTCTGCGCTGTAGCGGGGTTCTCCGCTGCGCCTGCGCAGGGCCCGTTTTTGGCAGTTGTGCCCAAATACAGCAGTGTGTTCCTAAAAAAATTATACGAAAATTTGTGCAAAAAAGCAGTTAAGGTATTGAAACGTCGCAATTTCTATAGTAATATAAGAACAGTATGTCGTGTTGCGCCCATTTTGCGGCACGATGGCCCCAAAACGGCAGGAAAAAAGGTATCGAAAGGAATGACAAGAATGAACCAGGCACGGAAAAGAACGACAATGCAAAAAGTGCTTTCCATGATTCTTGTACTGGTCATGCTGCTGAGCCTGATGTCCATGTCAGCGTTCACGATGGCAACGAACGAGACAGGAGCGAGCAGCTCGGCACGAAATGATTTCATGCGCGTTTTCCATTTGGATTGCGGCAGAAAGTATTTCAGCGTCGCTGAGATCAAGTCGTTGATCGACACGGCTTCCGCGGCGAACTATACGCACATAGAACTGGCGGTCGGCAACGACAGCCTGCGTTTCCTGCTGGACGATATGTCTGTCACGGTTGATGGGAAGACCTATGCCAGTGATGATGTGAAGACGCAGATCCATAACGGCAACGTGAAGTATTACGATGCGGGCAGCGTGAATGAGCTCTCGCAGTCTGATATGGACGCGATCATTGCCTATGCGCAGAGCAAGAACATCTCCATCATCCCGCTGATCAACACACCGGGTCACATGGATGCGATCCTGAGCGCGGCGACCTCTCTGACGGGGGTGAACTGCTCCGCGTACGACTCTGTCCGCACGATTGACGTGGCGAATACCACTGCCGTTGCGTTCACGCAGGCGCTCCTGCAGAAGTACATCAATTACTTCGCCGGCAAGGGCTGCGGCTACTTCAACATGGGCGCGGACGAGTATGCCAATGACAAGACCGACGGTTTTGCAGCGCTGATCAAGGATAAAAAGTATGGCAACTTTGTCAGCTATGTCAATGCGGTCGCCGCGCAGATCGTTGCGGCCGGTATGACGCCCATCGCGTTTAACGACGGCATTTACTATAACAGCAACACAAGCGGCGGCGAATTTTCCAAGGACATCGTCGTCAGCTATTGGACGACCGGCTGGACTGGCTACACCCCGGCACCTGCAAGCTTTATTGCAGATAAGGGTCACAAGATCCTCAATACCAATGATGCATGGTATTATGTGCTTGCTGATAAAGTCACAGCATACACGTATAAACATGCCCAAAACGGCGTGGTAAATACGCCTGTCACCTCTGTGCGCGGCGATAAGAACGGCAGCGTGACGCCGATCGGCGCGATGATCTGCTTCTGGTGCGACGATCCGAAACCGGAATACAACGCCAACGAACAGGGCTATGTCAAGGGACTCATGCAGACGCTGTCGCAGAAGAACAGCGACTACTTTACGCCCGTAGTGCCGCAGGTCGAGACCGCTCACCGCGGACAGACACTGACTGTGGGCAATTCTTCGGTTCTGCGTCTTTCCACCGGCCTGAATGCAGTGTGGTCTGTCAGCGATGCGAGCGTTCTGTCTCTCGGCAGCGTGACGAGAAGCGCCGCAAGCACCGTGACCGGAAACCGCGTGACGGTCAACGCCCTCTCGAGAGGCACTGCGACGGTCACCGCCAAAGCCGATAACGGCCAGTCCTATTCCATGGATCTCACGGTCGCGGGCGAGGGCGACGTACAGGTTGATCTTACCGTCGGCGAAACGTGGTCTACGACCGTTCTCCGTAAGAATCTGAGCAATCAGTCCAATATTAGCAATTCTACGGCAAAAGTCGATATTGTCTGCAAGCAGCAGCGCTTTGGCGAGTTCGCGACGAGCATGACTGAGGGCGCGGCATACTACATCGTAAACAGCGAGGGAAAATATCTGGATGCCAACGCCGAATGGGTGGATGATGCTGACAATGCTGCTCAGTGGGCATGGGTTTATAATAGTAATATTTTTCATAGAGCTTATTATCTGGACCTCAATCCCAAAGGCAGTGAGACGTGGCTGTACTGTGATAATGGGCACTGGACAATCCAGAGTGGTCGGCTCAACACTAAATGCTCATATTTCGATGGCCTTACCGACGGCAAGCTCGTCAGCAAAGATGGCGACGTCCTCGGCACACCCATTACGGTTGGAAAAGAACCCATCGACGTCAGCACCATCACCATTACCGGCCGCAACGTCGGAACGACGGATGTTCAGATTGATGGAACATGGTATCACATCGTCGTCAACGACAACCTGCCTTCTGATCCGCTCACGACGAATTCGCTTACCCTTGAGTACATGATCACGACCTGCCATGTGCATGATTACGACAGCAACAGTGACAGATATGAGATCACGAGCGCGGCAGCATCGAATCCCACAGGTGTTGATGTATCGACGCTTGCGCCTGCAAATGGCTATTTCCGCAAAAACAATTCGAGCAGCAACCCCCAAATGGATGCCACCTATTGGCAGACCATGCGTCTGGATAAGTACCACAAACAGGCTGCTTCCGGCTGGGGAGACAGCACCGGTGACGGTACGACGCTGACCAATGTCCGCTACTATACCAACAGCGCGAATAAGAGCGCGTGGCAGTATCAGACTGCGGACGGTATCTGGCACTATTTCCGCTCCGGCGATCAGCTGGTCGCATATTACCTGCAGAAGACGGAAGTCACAAAGGACGTCACCACGTACACAAAGGACTGGGGTGTTGGAATCCCCTCCGATGGCAATGGAAGTAATGGTCAGGTAGCACTGACGTTTGCCGTTGTCTATCCTGACAACACGGTGCTGCCTTCGAAGGAAAATATGTATCCGGGCTCCACGACGATTTATAACTATGAGAAAACAGGTCGTGACATTGGCATCATCATGCCGAAAGAGAACGAGTACTATAAGATCTCGAAAATCACGGTAACCGATGGTGTGCGTACCAGACAGGATGACGACAATAAATGGTACAAAAATGACAGCATCAACTGGAATATGAAAACGACGCAGGCCGGCGGCATTTGGTATGATGAGACCGTGGTTTGGGACGCAAGCTATGGCACAGAACCTATTGTCAACGGCAAGATCAGCAACATCAAGTGGCCTGCAAAAAATACAGGCAAGCTCGTGCTGATCTACCTGAGCGCGGTGGAACTCGAAACCAACCTGAACGTCACCTATTGGGATGACGATGCCGACACCCAGATCTATAAGTATCAGATCGTGGCAAAGCATCAGGCAACCGATCCTGAGCCGAACTACAAGACTGCGCTCATGGACGGCAAGTCCTGCATCGGCGAAGCCGGTCCGTGGATGGGCAAGACTGCCGAGGATAACGGCTATCTGCCGGACAGCGCCTATGTGGTCAATGCTTCCGGTAACCAGCAGACCATCAGTAAGGACATTAAGCAGCTTGACGGTGTGACCGGCAACTACAAGAGCGGCATTTATGAGTACCGCTGGGCTGAGATTTCCGAAGACGGCAAGACGCTCATGCTGCACTATGACCGCAAGGACTTGAAGGCCAAGACCTATGTCGTTGACTTCGGTCTGCCGGTGACGATTCCGGTGAGCGCATTCGGCATTGAGGATGCCAGCACGATCGCGCAGATGTCACTGCTTGCCGGTGAGCAGACGCTTGAGAATACGGGCAAGTACGGCACTGCGAAGATCAACAGCGACGATAAGACGGTGACGTATACGCTCCACAATACGCTTGACAGCACGGCGGCGATCTCGCTCTTTGTCAAGTTTACGAATGATCCGGCTGAGCAGCCGACGGTCTTCTCCGTCAACATCATCCCCGCGACGAGCGTCTACTATGAGGACAGCTTCGCCACGTTTACGAACGCCGATGGCACGAACGTTGTCAACCAGAAGCAGGCCAAAGGCTTCTGGACGACCGACGGCGAGCAGGATACGACGAAGCAGCAGGTCTTTGAGCAGCTCAAGAGCGAGAACAGCAATGTCTACGGTTATGACCCTGCCTATGCCAACTGCAGCACCTTCTCCATGGGCAGCGCCACCAAGGTCACGGTTGATGCCAACACCAGTAAGCTCGGTCAGGTGCCCGCTGCGACCTTCACCTTCAAGGGCACCGGCTTTGATGTCATCTCCCTGACCAGCAACACCTCCGGCATGGTCATGTACACCGTGACGAATTCCAAGGGAGAAAAAGTGAAGGTCGGCTCGTGCGACACGTACTACGGCTACAATGGCGATGCCGCCGGTGTGACGACTGACAGCGCGAAGGCGCTCTACCAGATCCCGGTGATCAAGGTCTCCGGTCTGGATTATGACACGTATACCGTCAAGATCGAGGTCGGCTACGGTGAGTTCTTCGATCACACGGGCAATGATTCCTACAGCTTCTGGCTCGATGCCATCCGCGTCTATGACCCCATGGGCAAGGATAAGAGTGACTACGCGCAGGACGGCGAGGGCTACCCGCAGTACATCAAGCTGCATGACGCGCTGGTGAACGATGTCGCGCAGAGCAAAGCTCTCTTCATCGACGGCGGCCCTAATGCTAATGTCGAAGCCTATAAGAACTTTGGCCCGAACAATGAGGTCTATCTGGACAAGGGTCAGGCGATCACGTTTACCGTCCCGGGTGATACCAACATTGCAAGCGTCCAGATCGGCGCAAAAGCTCCCAGTGGTATGGCCGCGACGATGGTTGTTGGCGAGGATGTTCAGGAAATCAGCACCGCGACCGAGATGTACTACGAGATCGGCGCTGCCGGCGGCAGCTTCACGATCACCAATGTGGGCGATGGCATCCTGTCCCTGACGAACCTGAAGATCACCTTTAAGGTCAAGCCGAACAGCGCAGCTGCGCTGAGCGCGCCGACCGCTGAGGAGCAGGACGCCGCAGTCATGTCTGTGCGCGCGCTGTTTGCCGCGCCCGAGCAGACCTTTGAGCCCGAGCACTTCACGGCCAAGTGGAGCCGCAATGTCCATAAGGGCGGCAAGGCGACGCTGACGGTCAAGACGTCTGCGGATGTCGAGGCGATCCATGTCGACGATGCGACGATCGACAGCTACAAGGTTCGCACCGAGCGCAGCGGTTGGGGCTCTTCCGCGAAGAAGGTGACCTACCACGTGTTCACCTATACCGTGACGGCGACGGCAACGGCGGACTACACCGTCTGCGCCATCAATGCCGACGGCGCTGTGAGCGACCCGATCACCGCAAGGCTGACGGTGCGTCCGTCCATCCGTGACTGGTGGCACGATATTTTCGGCAAGTGGCAGCACTAAGAGAGGAGTGATCGAACGTATGAAGAAAACCTATGTGAAACCCGAAGTCTACTTCGAGAGCTTTGAACTGAGTGCCAGCATCGCAGATAACTGCGGCAAGCCGCTCAACCTCAACCAGGATACCTGCAGAGATATCTTCGGCGATTATCGTAACAATGTGTTCTCTCAGGGAAGCTGCGATATGAACCCGGATCAGCTTGGATTCTGCTACCATGTTCCGTTGGAGGGGTCGAAACTGTTCGCCTCCTGACACAAGCTCACACAAGGAAATGCCCTGCCCGATTGGGCAGGGCATTTTTTCAAGAACCGAACGCCGCGCGATGACGCGCGCAGCAAAGGAGCAAAACTATGGATAAATTCAGGACACGCGGTGTGCGCGCGCTGCTGCTCACGCTTGCCGCGGCGCTGCTGCTCGCGTGCGCGGGCTGCGGGAAAAAGCCCGCCAAGCCGGATGAATACGGTCTTGCGGCGGAGAAATCAAAGCTGGACGGCACGGACATCGGCAACGATCTGCAGCTTGTCAGCACCGGTCGCTATGCGGGACTGTTTGTCGAGGATGGGTCTGACAAGACGGTGTCGGACGTATTTTGCATCCGCGTGAAAAACACCGGCAGCAGCGACGTGCAGTATGCGCACATCACGCTCACGCGCGGCAGTGAGTGCTATGAGTTTGATATCAGCACGCTCCCGGCCGGGCAGACGCTTCAGGCGCTGGAGCTCGGCGCGCAGACTATGCCTGAGAAGCCGGAGGAGCTGACAGTGACCGTGACAGCCTACGCCGCGTTCGCAGAGCCGCTGTCCATGCACGATGATCTGTTCACCGTCACGACGAGCGACAACACCATCACCGTGACCAACAGCTCCGGCGCTGCCGCCGCGCAGGTCTATGTCTACTACAAAAATGTCAGCGGCGATATGCTCCTTGGCGGCATCACGTACCGCGCGGGCGTCAAAGATCTCGCGGCAGGCGAGAGCCAGAGCAGCTATACCAGCCACTTTCACGAAGGCGCGAGTGCGCTGCTGTTTGTGACCTATGTACCGTGAGCTTTATCGCTTCGGCGGCGTGACCTTCGCGCTGGAGTCCGATGCGCCGCTCGAACGCTCGCCGGTGTGCGAAGCGTTTCGAGTGCCGGACGGCGTACCTGATCACACGATTTGTCTCCGGTTCAGCGATGCGCTGCCCACACCGCCGACGGGCGCGCTGCGGCGCAATGATGTGTTTCGCTGGCAAGCGGGCGCACAGCGCCACCTTCTGCAATGGGTCAGTGCACCGGGGGATATCCCGCACTTTACCTATGCCGTGACGCATGGTGCGCACACGGATGTGATCTTTGCGAGCGCTTATCGCACCGGTGCGTCGGTCAGCACGGCGCTGGAGGCTGTGGGGCTGTTTGACGTGTTTGCCGAGCGCGGAATGCTCGTGCTGCACAGCGCGTACATCGTGACGAGCGCTGGCGAGGCTATCCTGTTTTCCGGACCGAGCGGTGTCGGCAAGAGCACGCAGGCCGCGCTCTGGGAGCGCTGCGCCGGGGCGCGGGTCGTCAACGGCGACCGCGCACTTGTGGACGTGGGCAAAAAGACCGCGAACGGCATTTTCTATGCGGGTACGTCGGGCATATCCGAAAATGTAACGGCGCCGGTCCGGGCGATCGTCCTGCTCGGGCAGGGCAGTGAAAACCGCGTGTTTGTCCCGAGCCCGCAGGCGGCGTTTGCGGGTGTGCTCAGCCAGTGCGCGTATTACGAATGGGACGCGCGCTCGGCGGAACAAATGACCGAATGCGTGGCGCGGCTCGTCTCCGACGTGCCGGTGCTGCGCATGGACTGCTTGCCGGACGCCACGGCGGTCGAAACCCTGCGGGGCAAATTGGGAGGTATCTGATATGGAACATACGGGAGCTGAGCCGCGCCTGTCGGCCTATCTGCACGCGCGTGCCTGCGCAAACGGCATCCCACTTGCGGGCACGTTTGAGCTCACACCGCGCTGTAACTTCAACTGCCGTATGTGTTACGTGCACCTCACGCCAGAGGAGCAGCGGCGGCGCGGGGCGGAGCTCACCGCGGACGAGTGGCTCGCCATCGCGGAGCAGGCACGCAGCCAGGGGATGCTGTTTTTGCTGCTGACCGGCGGAGAGCCGCTTATTCGCGCGGATTTCCGCTATCTGCTCACCGAACTCAAGAAGATGGGGCTCATGGTGTCCATCAACAGCAACGCATCGCTCATCGACGATGACTGGCTGGATTTTTTCCGGCATGAGCCGCCGTCGCGCATGAACATCACGCTTTACGGCGGCTGCAATGAGACATATGAACGGCTGTGCGGCCGGCCGATGTATGACCGCGTCGTGCACAATATCCGCGCGCTCAAGGCGCTCGGTATCGGCGTGAAGCTCAACGCCTCCATGACGCCTTACAATGTCGAGGATATGGACGCGATCTATGCCATAGCGACCGAGCTCGGTACGCCGGTACAGATGGCGTCGTATATGTTCCCGCCCGTGCGCCGCGACGAGCACGCGACCGGCAGCAACGACCGCTTCACTTTTCAGGAGGCAGCTGCTTGCAGCGTGCGCTGGGATCGGCTGCGGTTTTCGGACGAGGTGTTCTGCCAGCGTGCCGAGGCAATGCGCGCCGGTATCTGTGTCCCGGACAGCGAGGTCTGTGACGGCACACCGGGAGAAAAACTCACCTGCCGCGCAGGCAGCAGCACCTTCTGGATCAACTGGCGCGGTGCCATGACGCCGTGCGGCATGATGGTGCAGCCGGACTTTTCCGTTCCGGAGCTCGGCTTTGCGCGCGCGTGGGAGCAAACAAAGGCGGCCACGGCGCAGATCCGTCTGCCGTCGGCTTGTACGCAGTGCGCGTACAAGCATATGTGCCACGTCTGCGCCGCGATGTGCGTGACCGAGACGGGCGTGTTTGACGGGAAGCCGGAGTATGTCTGCGCCATGACGAAGACCACTGCCGCGCTGACGCAGAGCGCGTATGAAAGGATGAACACACATGAAGCTTAAAGCACAGCTTGTCAAGCGCGAGATCGCGGGCGACACGATCCTCGTGCCGGTCGGCGAGACGACAACGAAGCTCCAGGGACTGCTCACGATCAACGAGACCGGCGCCGCCATATGGGACGCGCTGCCGGAGGCCGAGAATGAGGAGGCGATCGTCGAGCGACTCTATGAGGCGTTTGACGTCGAGCGTGACGTGCTCAGGCAGGACGTCCATGCGTTCGTCGTAAAGCTCCGCGAACTGGACATCCTCTAAACCCCAATAGAATGAAAAAAGCGAAGTGGAAACCACTTCGCTTTTCTTTTCGCAATCTGTAATTTTGTATTGTAATTGTATTATGTCCGGCGCTTTTTGAACGCGCTCCATATCCGGACAATGGGATGCCGCAGCGGAATGACCCACAGCCACGGCCCGCGAAAGAGCTCCCACAGAAAATCTCCGGGCTGAAGCTGCCGACCCTTTCGGCAGACGGCGGTCGCCCGCGCAAAGACCTGCTGCGGCAGGATGCCGGTCTCGGTCTCGGTCTGCGCATCGCCAAGGATGTCGAGACTGCCGTCGCGGTGCACGCGGCGGATCCTGTGCATGACAAACTGGCCGCTCGCGCGCTCGTAAAACACGATGTCGCCGCGGCGCAGGGGTGTGTCCGGCCTGGAAAAGAACACTGTGTCGCGCCCGCCTGCCAGAAAGGGCGACATACTGCTGCCGGCGACGGGCACGCTGACGCTGTGCCCCTGCTCGGTGAGCGAGCGCAGCGCAGTCATATATGCTTTGGTATCCACCTGTTTCATCGCGCTTCGTCCTGCGTTCTTTCCGGGAATTTATCGATCCCCGCGCGATGCGCGGACATCGGTTTGAGACATCAGATCTTGCTGTTGAGCCACTCGAGGACGTCGGCATACACCTCGTCCTTGTTGAGCTCGTTGAGCATCTCGTGGCGGCCGTCCTTGTAGAGCTTGAGCTTCACGTCCTTGCAGCCGGTTTTCAGGAAGCGCTCGTAGACCTTCTTGACCGCCTCGCCGTAGTTGCCGACGGGGTCGCCGTCACCGGCCATGAAGTAGACCGGGGTGGACTTATCCATCTTGTTGAGGTTTTCCGTCTTCCAGATGTACTGCAGGCCGCCCATCATGTCGTGGAACATGCCGGCAGTCGCCATCGCACCGCAGAGCGGGTCGGCAATGTAGGCGTCCACGACCGCCTCGTCACGGGTGAGCCAGTCGAGCTTTGTGCGCACGTGGTCATATTTCTTGTTATAGCTGCCGAAGGCAAGCTTGTCGAGCGTGGGGCTGTGATACATGGGGCCGTTGTCGATCATTTCGAGCTTTGCCATGAGCTTACCGGCGGCGATGACTGCGCCCGGGTTCTGGCCGGTGCCGCTGATGACGACGCCCTTGAGCCCCTCGGGGTGGTCAATGATATAGGTGCGGGTCAGGAAGCTGCCCATGCTGTGGCCGAACAGGAAGTAGGGGACATCGGGGTACTTGGCGGCAGTGAGCTTATGGAGCTGGTCCATATCGCTCACGACATCGTTCCAGCCGTCCTTTTCTGCGAAAAAGCACAGCTCCTGTTCGTTTTCTGCGGTCTTACCATGGCCAAGGTGGTCATTCGCGACGACGACGAAACCGTTTTCTGCGAGAAACTCCATAAACGGAGCGTAACGGTAGATATGCTCGGCGACGCCATGCGCGATCTGCAGGACGGCGCGCACTTCGCCGTCGGGCGTGCACTCTCTGGCAAATACGTTGTGTTTCCCATCAGTGGACAAAAACCTAAAATCATGAAAAGATGGCATAGCAATACTCCTTATTGTGTGATATACTAAAAGCTACCTGAATTGTATTCCAATTGGCGAAATTCGTCAAGTCTACGGAGGTTATTTTCATTATGAACGGCTACATCATTGCACTTGATCAGGGTACAACCAGTTCCCGCTCGATTATCTTCGATAGTAAGGGAAACATCGTATCTCTGGCGCAGTATCCATTCACGCAGATCTATCCGAAACCGGGCTGGGTCGAGCATGACCCGATGGTCATCCTCGAGAGCCAGCTGCTCGCCATGAGCGAGGCGTTTGAAAAGAGCGGCCTGTCGCCGACGGACATCGCCGGCATCGGCATCACGAACCAGCGCGAGACGACCATCGTCTGGGACAAGCACACTGGCAGACCTGTCTATAATGCAATCGTCTGGCAGTGCCGCCGCACGGCGCCCATCTGCGACCAGCTGATGGCGGACGGACTCGGTGATTACGTGAAGGAGAAGACCGGGCTGCTCATAGACGCTTATTTCTCCGGCACGAAGATCAAGTGGATTCTGGATAACGTTCCGGGTGCAAGAGAGCGCGCCGAGCGCGGCGACCTGCTGTTCGGCAATGTGGACGCGTGGCTGATCTGGAACCTCACCGGCGGCCGCGCGCATGTGTCGGACTATTCCAACTGCTCGCGTACGATGCTGTTTGATATTGACCGCCTGTGCTGGGATGAGAAGCTCTGCGAGCGTCTGGGCATCCCGATGAGCATGCTGCCGACGCCTGTGCCGTCCTCCATGGTGTACGGACGGGTGACGGCGGGGCTGTCCGGTCTGGAGGCGCTCGAGGGCGTGCCCGTCTGCGGCAGCGCCGGCGACCAGGCGGCTGCGCTGCTCGGTCAGGCGTGCATCGAGCCGGGTCAGGCGAAGAACACCTATGGTACGGGCTGCTTCACGCTCATGAACACCGGCAACAAGTCCGTGCGCAGCGTCAGCGGTCTGGTCACGAGTGTTGCGTGGTCCGTTAACGGCGAGACCACCTATGCCCTCGAAGGCAGCGTGTTCAATGCCGGCAGCTCCATTCAGTGGCTGCGCGACGAGCTTGGTCTCATCGGCGCGGCGCATGAGTGCGACCTGCTGGCCGAGAGCGTGCCGGATAACGGCGGCGTGTATCTCGTGTCCGCGTTCACCGGTCTTGGCGCACCGCGCTGGGATATGTATGCCCGCGGCGCGATCGTCGGTCTGACGCGCGGCAGCAACAAGGCGCACATCGCCCGCGCCACGCTTGAGGGCATCGCCTATCAGGTCAAGGACCTGCTCGATGCCATGCAGATCGACGCTGAGAGCCCGATCTCCGTCCTGCGCGTGGACGGCGGCGCGTCGGTGAGCTCGTTCCTGATGCAGTTTCAGGCGGATATGCTGCGCGTGCCGATCGACCGGCCGAAGCTGGTCGAGACGACCGCGTTCGGCGCGGCGTTCCTCGCCGGCCTTGCCAGCGGCGTCTGGGAGAGCGTGGACGATATTGCGCTCCTGCGCCAGTCTGACCGTATTTTCAAGCCCGAAATGGATGCCGAGCAGGCAAAGCGGCAGCATGACAACTGGCTGCGCGCCGTCGGCAGAGCGGAAAAATGGAGTCTCGAATGAACCAGAACCTGTTTTTTGCCCCTACGGATATTCTGCTGCCTGAGCGTGCGGATATGCATCGCTGGAGTGTCATTGCCTGCGACCAGTTCACGTCGGACGCCGCCTATTGGCGCGCAGTGCAGGACACGGTCGGCGACGTACCCTCTACGCTGCGGCTGATGCTGCCGGAGTTTTACCTCGGCAAGTGTGACGAAGCGGCGGCGACGCGCGCCATTCAGCAGACGATGCACGCTTATCTGGACAGCGGCGTGTTTCGCACCGTGCCGCACAGCCTTGTGCTCGTGCAGCGTACGCTGCCGGGCGGCGCTGTGCGCTGTGGCATCGTCGGCGCGCTTGATCTTGAGGCGTATGATTACGCGCCCGATTCCGTCACGCCCATCCGTGCAACGGAGGGCACGGTCGCTTCGCGCCTTCCGGCGCGTGTGCGCATCCGTGCGGCGGCGGCGCTGGAAATGCCGCATATCATGGTCTTTTATACAGATCCGGAGGATGCTATCTGCCGCAAGGCGGAGGCGCTTGCGGGTGACACGCTCTATGATTTTGACCTCATGTCCGGCGGCGGGCATATCTGCGGCCACCGCATTGCCGGAGACGCAGCCGATTGGCTGGCAGCAGCCCTGTGTGCGACCGGCATCGGAACGGACGGCGAGCACCCCATGCGTTTTGCAATTGCGGACGGCAACCACAGTCTGGCCGCTGCCCGTCAGTGCTGGCTGGAGAAGAAAAAAACGCTCACGCCCGAACAGGCGGCAGTTGACCCCGCGCGCTATGCGTTGGTCGAGCTTGTGAACCTGCACAGTCCGGCCGTGACGTTTGAGCCCATCCACCGCGTCCTCTTTGAGACCGATGCGGCGCATTGGCTGGACGCTGCCGAGGCCGCGCTTGCGGCAGCAGACGGCCGCGGCTATGCGGTCACGCTGCTGGCTGGTGCGCAGCACAGAGACATTCTCGCACGCGGCAGCTCGCTCGGCGAGACCATTGCTGCGCTGGATGCATTCTGCGCATCGTATATGCAGGCGCATGGCGGCCGGATCGACTATATCCACGGCGATGACGAGGCAGTTGACCTCGCCGCCGGAGACGGCTGCTGCGGCATCCTGATGCCGCGCATGGAAAAAGAGGAGCTCTTCACGTCTGTGCTCCGCTCCGGCCCGTTCCCGAAAAAGAGCTTTTCGATCGGCCTCGGTGCGGACAAGCGCTATTACCTCGAGTGCCGCAAACTCTAATTTGATCTATCCTTTGCTTGAGAGAGGCAGCTTATTGGCTGCCTCTCTTTTTTTGTTCTGTCTTATGCTGTGCATGCATAGGATGTGGCAGGACAAAAGAGGAGGGAGACGGATGATCTTCACAAATCAGGCGCTGGCGCTGTTCCCGCCGTCGCTGGGACAGGCCATCGCGCAGACGCAGCGCGACCGGGACGAGCTCGTGGAGGAGATCTGCTGCCGCATCGGGCGGCCGCCCGTGCTGCTGACGCAGGAAAATGTGTACCCTGCGGCGTGCCGTGCCGTGCTGCCGGACGATCTGGACTATCTGCTCGAGCGCGCAACGCGCGCGTCCGTCTATGCGGCAGCAGACCAGATCCGGCAGGGATACTTACAGACGGCCGGTGGCTGCCGCGTCGGGCTGTGCGGCTGTGCCTATGGACAGGCTGCCGGTCAGATCGACGGCATCCGGCAGCTGAGTTCCGTGTCCGTGCGCATCCCGCACGCCGTGCCCGGGTGCGCCGATGCGCTCGTGCCGCAGCTGGTGAAGGACGGCTTTTGCAGCACACTCATTCTCTCACCGCCCGGCGGCGGAAAGACGACGTTGCTGCGCGAGTGCGTGCGCCGGCTGTCTGACCAAGGGCTGCGCATCTCGCTTATGGACGAGCGCGGCGAGATCGCGGCGGTGCAAAACCGCACGCCGCAGTTTGACATTGGCGCGAACACGGACATCATGACCGGGGGACAGAAGGCCGCCTGCTGTATGATGCTGCTGCGCGCCATGCGGCCGGATGTGCTGGCATTTGACGAGATCAGCGCGCCGGAGGATATCGAGGCAATCCGCATTGCCGCCGGCTGCGGCGTTGCGCTGCTGGCGACGGCGCACGCGCAGAGCGTCGGTGCGCTGCGTTGCCGGACGCTGTACCGCGCGCTGCTGGACGAGCATATTTTCCGCCGCGCCGTGTGCATCACGCGCAGCGGCGGCGCGCGTTTTTACACGCTCGAGGAGCTGCCATGACGTGGGCGCACGGACTGGGCGCAGCGCTTTTGTTTCTGGGCAGCACCGCGGCGGGCTTCGCGCTTCGGCGCGAACTGCAGCAGCGCGCGCAGCTGCTCGCGGCGGTGATCGACAGCCTGCAGCTGCTGCGCAGCGACATCGTCGGGCGGCTGCTGCCGCTGCCGGAAGCACTGCGCCACACGGCGGAGACGGCGCCGGAGCCGCTGCATGCGCAATACACCGCCCTCGCAGACGGCATCACGGACAGCGACCGGCCGTTTTGCGAGCAATGGGCGGCGGCGATCCGGGCACTGGACATGCTCACACCGGCCGCGCGCACCGCGCTGCTGACATTGGGCGCGCAGCTTGGAAAATATGACGCGCAGCTCCAGCGGCAGGCACTGGACACCTGCATTGCGTCGCTGCAGAGCATTTCCGCTGCACTGCAAGATGACACGCGGCGGCGCGGTAAACTGGTCTGCGGCCTCGGCGCGACGCTCGGTCTGCTCGCCGCCGTTGCGCTGCTTTGAACCGGGGAGGGACTTATGGACGTTGACCTTGTCTTTAAGATCGCGGCGATCGGGATTCTCGTCGCCGTGCTCAACATCCTGCTCTCGCGCGCGGGGCGCGACGAGCAGGCGCTCATGACGACCATCGCGGGGCTGGTCGTGGTGCTGGTGCTGGTGATCCAGAAGATCAGTGAGCTGTTTGCGCTCATCAAGCAGCTGTTTTCGTTTTGATGGAGGCGGTCTTTCGTGCGATGCTGATCGTGGTCGTTGCCGCTGCCGCCGCAGCCACGGTCTATAAGACCGTGCCGGGCATCTCGTTTTTGCTGAGTGCGGCGGCTGCGCTGCTGGCGCTGTTTTGTGCGTCGGTCTGCTCGGGCCGCTGGCGGATTTCTTTCGTGATGCCATTGCGCTCAGCGATTTGTCCGGCGTCTACACCGGGCCGCTGCTCAAATGCATGACCATCAGCATCCTGACCGTGATCGGGGAGGGGCTGTGCAAGGACGCAGGACAGGCTGCGGGCGCAGGCGCTGTGCAGCTCGTCGGCGTTGCGGCGGCGCTCTATGCGGCGCTGCCGCTGCTGCGCACATTTCTGACCATGATCGGAGCGTGTCTATGAAGCGGTTTTTGCTTGCGCTGCTGGCGGCGCTGACGCTGGCGGCCATATGCACGCAGCCTGCATACGCCTATGACATTGCGTCCGAGCAGGCGGAGGCATTCGGTACGACGGCGCTGGAGTCCGCGCTCCCGGCGCAGACATATGATGCCTTCGGCACGCTGACCGTCGCAGATGCCGCGCATCCACGTCCACTGCTGCAAAAGCTCTGGGGCTATGTGCTGCATGAGGGCGGGGGAGCGCTGGCCTCGGCTGCGCGCAATGCGGCGCTGCTGCTTGCAGTCGTGTTTCTGGCGGCGCTGTGCGCGTCGCTGTCTGCAAGCGGTGCGTGCGCCAAGGTCACGCAGATGACCGGTGCGGTGGCAGTGGCCGCACTGAGCGTCACCCATGTGACGTCCTGCATCACGGCCGGCAGCAACGCGCTGACCACACTGCGCGACTTTTCCAAGATCCTGCTGCCGAGTATGTGCGCCGCCGCGGCGGCAAGCGGGGCGGCGACGTCGGCGGCGGCAAAATACGCGGCGACATCGCTCTTTCTCGATGTGCTGCTGTCGGCGGAGACAGCGGTGCTGCTGCCGATGCTGTATACATACGCAGGCACGGTCATCTGCGGCGCGGCGCTCGAGCAGGACGTGCTCACGGCGCTGAGCGGCCTGCTGCGCAAGGCGCTTCGGCTGCTGCTCATCGGCTTTGCCGGGATGTTCACGCTCTATCTGTCGCTGACGGGCATTCTCACCGGCTCAGCGGATGTGGCTGCGGCCAAGGCCGTCAAAACCGCCGTCTCCGCGGCGCTGCCGGTCGTGGGCAGCATCGTGGCGGACGCTGCTGCGACCGTCACGGCAAGCGCTGCGATTTTGCGCGGCGGCATCGGCATCATCGGTGTCTTGAGTGTTGCCGCCGTGTGCGTCACGCCGTATTTGCAGCTTGCCGTGCACTATGCTTTGTATAAGCTTGCCGCCGGGATCGCGGAGTCGTTTGCGGACAAGCGGGTCGGGCGGCTGATCGGCGGCTTTGCGGATGTGTACGGCTTCCTGCTCGGGATGGTTGGCGTGGCGTCGCTCATTTTGTTTCTCTCTATCGTATCAAGCATGAAGGCGGTGACAGGATGATGGAATCACTGCGCGCGTGGCTGCTGAGTCTCGCGGGCGCTGCGCTGCTGACGGCGCTTGCGGCCATGTTTCCGACGTCCGAGAGCCTGCGCCGCGTCGTGAAGCTCATCGGCGGCGTCGCGCTGACGTGTCTGCTGTTTTCGCCGCTCGTGGCGTTTGATTATGACAGATATGCCGCCGCGCTGCAGGACTGCCGCGTCTCGGTTTCAACAGACGGTGCGGTGTCCGACAGCAGTGAGCGCCTGCAGCGCACGGTCATAGAATCGCAGCTGCGCGCATATATATTGGACAAAGCCGCGCAGTGCGGCGTTTCCCTCGCCGATGCGCAGGTCACGCTGCAGTGGAGCACAGACGGCTACTGGTATCCGTATGCCGTCCGGCTGGTCACAGCGGGCGCGACGGAAAACAGCCGTCTGGCGCAGACCATTGAGGCCGATCTCGGCATCCCGCGCGCGCGGCAGGAATGGAGCAGTGCATCATGAACACACGAAAACTCAGCGCATTTGCAGGCAAGTACAAATATGTGCTCATCATCCTGCTGGCGGGGCTGATCCTGCTCCTGCTGCCGGGCGGAAGCCGGACGAAGGCAGAACCGGCAGCGGCGCAGCCGATTGACACGCAGATGCAGACCATCCAGACCGAGGAGCAGCGCCTTGCGCAGCTGCTGCGGCAGATCAGCGGCGCGGGTCAGGTGCAGGTGCTGCTGTCGTACCGCTGCTCGGCGGAGCGGGAGCTGGCGACGGATGATTCCGGTCAGCCGGCCATCATTTCTGCCGGAGGCGGAGCACAGGCGGCGGTCGAGCTGCGCACGGTCAGCCCGCAGTATCTCGGCGCGGTCGTTGTCTGCGACGGGGCGGACGCGCCGCAGGTGCAGCTTGCCGTGACGCAGGCAGTGGCACAGTTTACCGGCCTGAGCACCGACCGCATCAGCGTGCTCAAAAAGCAGCCGGACGCGTGATCTGAAATAATGGGAGGGCAGCTATGAAAAAAACCAAGCGGAACGTTGCGATCATCGTGGTGCTGCTGTTTGTGTGCGCCGCGGTCTATTTCAACTGGTCGTACAATGCGCAGTGGGGCAGTGCGGACGCCGAAATGGCCGCCGCCGAGGACGCTGCCATGGCGGCGGCCAATGCGGACGGGGAGGCCGCCGCGGCCTCGGCGTCGACCGATGATTATTTCGCCAAGGCGCGCCTGACGCGCCAGCAGTCGCGCGACGAAGCGCTGTCGCTGCTCAAGTCGGCATCGGCCGCCGAAGATGCCTCACAGGAGACGATCGACAGCGCCATGCGCGCCATCTCCGCCATGGCGAGCGACTCCATGACGGAGACGCAGATCGAAAATCTCCTGCTCGCCAAGGACTTTTCCGAGTGCGTGGTCTATATCACGGAGGAGGGCATCACGGTCGCCGTCCCTGCGCCGGCGGACGGCCTGAGCACGGCGCAGGTCGCAACGATCACGGATGTCATCGTCAGCGAGACGGACTACACCGCGCCGCAGATCAAGGTCATTGAGGTCAAAGCGGACGCACAGTAATATGCCAATCGCCCCGTTCGTTTGAACGGGGCATATTTTTCGCACCAGAACATGACACATAATCCATCATAATGGCGCGACTTCCTAATCATGGTTAGTTAAATTTTTTTGATATTTCTGTTGACCAAAAACAGCGAAGTGTGTATACTGAATCCTAAGTAAACGCGGCGTTTTCCGGCGCGCTTTTTGTGCACGCCCGGTCAAAAAAATGCGCGTTTACAGAGCTTTTTAGAAAGAAGATGACGTATGAAAAGACGTGTTCTTTGTCTCATCCTCGCTGTGATCATGGTCGCCTGTCTGCTGCCGACGGCGGCCTTTGCCTCGACCAACGGCAAAACAGCGGACGATGCGATCAACTGGGTCAGAAGCCTGAACGGGCAACCCGTCGGCAGCGGCGAGTGCGTGGCGCTGATCAAAGCTTACTACTCGTACCTCGGCCAGACCTCTCCGGGCGGCAACGGTGCGGATTATTCGTGGAATCAGCTCCCTGCAGGCTGGCAAAGACTACAAAACGCACAGCCGCAAAAGGGCGACATTTTGGTCTACAGCGGCAACAATGCAAACCCGTATGGTCATGTCGCAATCTATGAATCGGACTACAGCACATGGCATCAGAACTTTGACAGTCAGCGCAAAGTCGTCAACGTTACAAACATCAGATACAACCGCTTTGACAATCCGTATTGGGGCGTCATCCGCCCGGACTTCTCCAGCGCGACGCCGACTCCGTCCTATGCCGACATCGGCACAAACGTCTACCGTTACCTCATCCGCACGGACGGGTGGAAGCACATCGGCACGAACTATGGCTCCAATAACTACGTGACGATCAGCGCGGCCAACACCGGCGACCCGGAGCAGATCTGGAAGTTTATCCGTCAGGGCGACGGCAGCTACTGTATCCAGAATATGTACAGTGATTGGTACCTCACCTATGAGGGCGATTGTGTCCAGCAGGCAAAGGTCACGGTCTCTTGGCTCAACACGAATAAGGCATCGCGTTTCCAGTGGTACATCTATGATAAGAACGGAACATTCCAGCTGGTTCCGAAAGACTCCGTGACTGCCGGGACGTGGCTCGTGCTCGACTGCACAGGAAACTATCAGACCCCCGGCACACAGATGGAGCTGTATTCGAACTGGTCAGGCGCCGCGCAGATCTTCAGCCTCTATCCCGTGGACTATCAGAAGCCGGCCGCGCCTCCCAAAGTGGAGATCACGGTTCCGGAAGTGGTCACTGTGGGCGAGGAAGTTAGAATCAGCTGGACGGCGAGCCCGCTTCGGGACAAATATGATCAGCGAGAATACTGTGTGACTGTAGAGGGCGGCGGATCCAAAAAAGTTATTTATACGACCGACACAAGTGCTTCAGTGACAATAAAAAGACGCGAATTGCATTGCGATGTGACAGTAGATGCAATAAACACAAAGTATGCCAGCTATTCGTCATCCTCCTATGCGTCTTTCAGATGCGTCGAGGCGCATGAGCACAGCTACACTGCTGTTGTGACCCCGCCGACCTGCACGGATAAGGGCTACACGACCCACACCTGCGCCTGTGGTGACAG
>ENA-OURZ01000450-OURZ01000450.1-human-gut-metagenome-genome-assembly--contig:-NODE-450-length-56003-cov-18.120487_pt1 | contig 56003 bp, 44 predicted proteins | sample MGYA00242073_ERZ509195 | MGnify/ENA primary metagenome ERZ509195 (study PRJEB26280, sample SAMEA2338837) | human gut metagenome | biome: human gut; feature: human-associated habitat; material: faeces... | reverse complement strand
TCTACTACTCCACCACCAGCTATTTTGAAAAGCGGCAGGACTTCTTCATCTGCTCCACCCATCGTGTCAATAAGGACAAGTGCAGCGGACATTATATCCGTGCCGTTGTGCTGGAACAGATCGTCTGGAAGCATATTCAGGAGGTCATATCGGTAGTCACTCGCTATGAGGCATATTTCCGTTCGGAAATGGAGCAAAAGCTCCGTGTGCAGAGTGAGGAAACCATGCGGTTGTGCAGGAAACGGCTGGCGCAGGCTGAGAAACGAATGGGAGAGCTTGACCGTCTGTTTGTCCGCATTTATGAGGACAATGTTGCCGGAAAGCTGGATGATGAACGCTTCGCCATGATGAGCAAAAACTACACCGAGGAACAGAAAAATCTCAAGGCCGAGGTCAAAGGTCTGCAACAGCAAATCCATGAACAGGAACAACAGGCAGAGAATATTGAGCAGTTTGTTCAGCGGGTAAAGAGAAATAGCACCCTCACGGAACTGACACCCTATGCCCTCAGAGAGCTTGTGAAGGCGGTCTATGTAGATGCGCCCGATAAGTCCAGCGGCAAACGCAGACAGAAGGTACATATCGAATATGACCTCGTAGGCTACATTCCCGTGAATGAGCTGCTAAAAGCGGAACAGGCATAACCGAAATCATGCCTGTTCCAAGAAATTAGAATTTTACTGTCTTACCAGCAGGGAGCCTTTGCCGTCCTCTTTTTTGACCCACGGCGGCAAAATTGATGTCCAAACGGAACAATTTCATCCGATGGGGAAAGACAAGCGGCAAAAGCTGTGGTATACTGCCAAACAGTTAGAGACAACTAACCTCGAGGAATAGGAGCGGAAAAGATGACCGCAGAGAAATTATTGGAGCATCAGGGCGCTATTTTGCTGGCGCAGAGCGACGGCTGCGCGGTCTGGCAGTTTCGAAACGAGACCGGCGACGGCACGATGACCACCTATGAGATCTTTTCGGGCATGATGCTCGCGTTCAACGACTTTCACATGGAGCGCTACGAGTGCGATTTTGTGGCCGACCGGCGGATGCTCGCCATCGACCACTGCCGCGAGGGGCGCATGGATTACGCCGCGAGCGACAACTTGGTCGCCTACACGGCGGCGGGGGATATGAAGCTCGATTTGCGCGAGCAGCACACGGGCACGTTCCACTTTCCGTCCTGCCACTACCACGAGCTGACGGTCGCGTTCGACCGAAACATTGTGAAAGAGTCGCTGCCGTGCGAGGTCAGGGACTTTCCCGCGACGCCGGAGAAGATTGTCGAGCGCTGGCAGTTCGGCAGTACGCCGCGTGTCGTCCGCGGGGCAGAGCGGATGGAGCACATCTTCGGCGAGATGTACCGCGTGCCGGAAAAGATACGCATCCCGTACTTCAAGGTCAAAATTTTAGAGCTGCTGCTTTGCCTTGATGCCATGACCATCCCGCAGGAGGAGAGCGAGCGGCCGTACTTCTACAAAACGCAGGTCGAGAAGGTCGAGGCCATCAAGCGCTTTTTGATCGAGCATGTGGCGGAAAATTTCACGCAGGAGGAGCTACTCCTACACCGAGTTCGGCACGAACGAAAAGGGCGTGTCCGTCTCCGCGACCGAAACGCTCTACGGCAACGAAAAGGTGACGGAAGCCGACCCGTACCGCGACGCCGAATGGGCGGAAGCGAACAAGAGCGAGCGCATCGGCATTGAAGAGACCGATATCCCGACCATCATCCTGGCCGAGGCATCCTCCGCGCGCGAGGGCGTGAAGCTGCTGCTCGACATCTACGAGAATTACGGCTGCGTGGCCGCCTCCGGCGTGTTCGTCTGCGACAAGGACGAGGTCTGGTACGTTGAAAATTGCAGCGGCACGCAGTATGTCGCCATCAAGCTCAACGACAACATGATCTTCCTTGAACCCAACATGGCCGTCATCGGCCGCGTCGATCTGGACGATGAGAACGTCATCGCCTCCAAGGACCTGATCGCGGTGGCGAAGAAGGCCGGCACGTTCGTCGGCGACGAGGCAAAGAACATCATCGACTTCCGTGCGTCTTACGCCCGCATCAGCGAGAAGATGGACCAGCGCATGATCGACGGCCTGAACTACCTGAACGCGGCTTACAAATATGACAGCGACGCGCTCGTGGCCGACAACACGAAGTTCACCATCTCCGACCTTGACGCAAGCGACAAGCTCGTCGCGCTCTACACCAACATCAAGGCCGACCGCAAGCTCGACAAGGACGATGTGTTCGGCTACTACAAGCTCTCCTCCATCGGCAAGGCCAGCAACCAGGAGATCGAGATCTTCCAGCTCTTCAAGGATCGTCCGGTCGAGACCGCGACCGTGGGCTGGGTCGGCGTCGGCAACATGTCCTACAACGTGTTTGTCCCGTACTATCCCATGCTGATTGACAGCATGTACTCCGGTTATCAGGTCAGCACCGCGTCCGCGGCGTTCACAACCGAGAAGCCCGACACCTTCTGCACCTACGGCACGAGCTGGGCGCAGGATGCCGAGGGCAACTGGCAGCGCGTTTCCGGCTTCAAGGCGTATCCGAGCAACTGGAAGGATTCCTATTACTTCACGTTTGAGGGTCTCGGCGGTTACATCGCCAACGCCGACAAGATCACCGGTAAGCCCCTGAAGGCCGAGGCCAAGGCCTACGTCGCCGATCAACTCGCCGCCCTCCAGCAGGAGCTCTACAAGGACTTCGTCACGACCGACCAGCTCGCCAAGGCGGATGATGCCCGCGCCCTTGCCACCGAGAACGGCAAGACCATGGCTGAAAAGGCCCACAAGCTGGGCGTTGAGCTCGTCGAGTACATCACGAAGGATGAAGCGCTCCAGCCGAGCGTGTTCACCGATGTCAAGGAAGGCGCCTACTATGTGGACGCTGTGAACTGGGCCGTGAATAAGAAGGTCACCTCCGGTAAGACCGAGACGACCTTCGCCCCCAACGACTCCTGCACCCGCGCGCAGGCCGTCACGTTCCTGTGGCGCGCCGCCGGCAGCCCCGAGCCGACCGCAAGCGAGATGACCTTCACCGACGTGAAGGCGGATGCCTACTACTATAAGGCCGTTTTGTGGGCCGTCGAGAACAAGATCACCTCCGGCATGAGCGACACGCTGTTCGCGCCCGACGCGACCTGCTCGCGCAGCCAGATCGTGACGTTCCTGTACCGCATGCAGAACAGCCCTGAGAGCAAGGCAGAGAATCCGTTCACCGATGTCAAGGCGGACGCCTACTACGCAAACGCCGTCCTGTGGGCCGTGGAAAACGGCGTGACCACCGGTGCGAGCGCGACGACTTTCGACCCCGCGGGCGACTGCACGCGCGGTCAGATCGTCACTTTCCTCTATCGCTGCCTGAGCAAGTAAGCGATAAAAGCAAACAGGAGAGCCCCCGAAGAAAACCTTCGGGGGCCCTTTTTTTGCGGAACGGGTGGGAGAAATATCAACAGAAGTTGATGTTGCGTTGAGAAAGAGTTCATCTGCTTGCGGTAAAAATATAAAATCTGATGTTGTAAGTTCCGGCGGGGATGCCCGCAGATGAGGTTTTTATCTTTCAGGAAGGAAGAAACGAACGATGCGAGTGAAGATTATTTCCGACAGCACGTGCGACCTGTCGCCCGCGCTGCTCGAGCGCTATGATATTGCCGTCACGCCGCTGTGCGTCATCAAGGACGGCAAGGACTTCCACGATGGTGTGGACATCACGCCCGCCGACATTTTTGCCCACGTGGACGGCGGCGGAGACCTTTGCAGCACGTCGGCGGTCAGCCAGTACGAGTACGGCGAGATGTTCGCGCGCTACGCGAACGAGTATGACGCGGTGGTGCAGATCACCATCGGCGCGAATTTCTCCTGCTGCTATCAGAATGCCTGCGCCGCGGCGCAGGAGTACGAGAACGTCTTTGTGGTCGATTCGGAGAATCTGAGCACCGGCCAGGGCCTTCTGGTCGTCGCGGCGGCGAAGCTCGCCGAGCAGGGCCTTTCCGGCGCGGAGATCGCCGAGCGCGTGCGTGTGCTCGCGCCGAAGGTCGAGGCGAGCTTTTTGATCGAGCGCCTCGACTACATGCGAAAGGGCGGCCGCTGCTCGGCTGTGGCCGCGCTGGGCGCGAATCTTCTGCACCTGAAGCCCTGCATCGAGGTGCGAAACGGCAAGATGGCCGTGTGCAAGAAGTACCGCGGCTCGTTTGAAAAGTGCATCCGCCAGTATGTAAAAGAGCGCCTTGACGGGCGCGAGGACATCGCGCCGGAGCTCGCGTTCATCACCCATGCGGCGGCGGACGCGAGCGTCGTGGCCGCGGCGAAGGAGGAAGCGGCACAGTACGGATCGTTTGAGACCGTCGAAGAGACGCAGGCGGGCTGCACCGTCTCGTGCCACTGCGGCCCGAACACGCTCGGCATCCTGTTTGTGAGAAAGTAAAGGAGAAACCACCGTATGGCTCGCCATACGGTGGTTTTTTTTCAGCATTTTGCGCTTTTTCGCCAAAAGATGACCGCGAGCGCGGTGCAGACCGCGATGGCGGCGGCATAGGGGATGACGAGCAGAAACGCGGTGCTCGCCGGTGCGCTGTAAGAAGCATAGCGGATGCCCCAGAGCATGTCGCAGTAGTTGAATGCGACAACGGCGCACATCACGTCGGAGAGCAGGATCGCCAGCACGGCGAAGGTACAGGACAGAGCTTTCATGGAGAGACCTCCTTATTTGTGTTTGGTGCTTTTGAGCAGCAGCGCCGCGCCCGCGGCGATGGCCGCGACGCAGAGCAGCAGAAAAATGCCACTGCCGTCGATGTGGATCATTGACGATCCGCTGATCTGCGCGGGAACGGACGGGACAAGGATCGACAAAACGCCATAGACGATCAGCGCGGCCGCGCCGCCGAAGCAGAGAATGAGGCTCAAAAGCCGCATCGTCCGGTGCTCCTCCTGCGCTTCGGCGGGCGCGGCATCCGGCGCACCGTCTTTTAGAAGGTAGTCGAGCGAGACACCGAAGTAATTGCTCAGCGCGAGGAGCTTGTCGCTCTCAGGCATCGCGCTGCCGCCCTCCCATTTGGAGATGGCCTGACGCGAGACGTTCAGCGCCTCTGCAAGCTGCTCCTGCGAAAGACCGCTCTTTTTGCGCAGTGTGTAGAGTTTTTCAGGTAGTGCCATGGTTCCTCCTTTCGCAAAAAGCATAGCGTTAGTGTGCGCAAAATGCCATGTATTGCAGTAGACAATCGCGCAACCGTGGGTAGCAATGAAGACTTTTTGCGGAAAACAGTCCTGTTTTCACCCATTTTACCATGCGAAGGGGGAAAGCGCCAGCGGAGAGCAAAAAATCACCCGAACTGGAATTTGTTCGGGCAATTTTGGTTCAGTTCTGTTCCTCGGAGGGGGCGTTCTTCTTTTCAAGCTCCGCGCGCAGCATGCGGTTTTCAGCCTGCAGGGCGTCAAGCTTGTCGTTCAGCGGGGCGAGCTGCTTTTTGAGCTCGCGCGCGACGATGCCCTGATAGAATTTGTACCGGCTCGCTGTGCCGGCTGCGGCGCACACAACAGTCACGCCGCCGGCGATGAGGCCGGCCTTTTTCCAGTCGACCTTGCGGACGACTTGCAGCACGGCGCGCTGGTCGAGCTTTTTGCCGCGCAGAGGCGCGGGCGCAGCGCTCTCCGCGCGCACGGGGAGAATGTGGATGGTTTCGAGCATTTTCATCGGATCGTCCTCCTTGATCCATGTTATTTTTCGACTCTAAAGGTACCATGCCGCATGTGGAATGTCAACCGCGGGGATGCGTTGCAATGGATAGAAAAACGTGCTATGATGACCGAAGATTTTTGATTCGAAAGGAAGCGAGGGGAGCGATGCTCCCGCGTTGACATGATCGCGATTCTGCTTGCGCCGGTGTACCTGCTGGCGAATTACTATTTACTGCGCCGCGTGATGGGCTGGGTGAAAGCCTGGTTCCCGTTTTTCCGCACAGCGCGCCACTGGGCGCTGCCCGTGGCTGTGCAGGCGTTTCTGGCCTGCTCCATCGTCATCGCGTTTTTCCTGCCGGAGGGGCGGGCGCGGCGCGTGATGAAGCTCATCGGCAACTACTGGCTCGGCGTACTGCTGTATGTGCTGCTCGCGGTCATCGCGGCGGACCTGCTGCGGCTGCTGCTGGGGTACGTGCTGCCGTTCAAGCACATTTTCGTCACGACACAGATGCACCGCATCGCGGGCTGTGTGTGCGCGCTGGTCATTTTGATCGCATCCATCTGGGGCGTCGTCAACGCGCGCATCATCCACGTGACGCCGTATGACGTGACGGTCGATAAGACTGTTGAGGGCATGGACGAGATGAAGGTTGTGCTCGTGGCCGACCTGCACCTTGGCTACAACATCGGCGAAAAGCAGATGCAGCAGATGGTAGACAGGATCAACGAACAGGACGCCGACCTCGTCGTCATCGCGGGAGACATCTTCGATAACGAGTGGGAGGCGGTGGAAGCCCCTGAGACCATCGCCGCCACGCTGCGCAGCATCCGGTCGAAATACGGCGTTTACGCCTGCTACGGCAACCACGACATCGAAGAGCCGGTGCTCGCAGGCTTCACCTTCCGCCAGAGCGAGAAGAAGGAGAGCGACCCGCGCATGGACGAATTCTTGAAGGACGCGAACATCACGCTCCTGCGTGACGAGGGCATGCTCATCGACGGAAAGTTCTACCTTTATGGCCGCCCCGACGCGCACCGCCCGGGCCGCGGCATCGAGACGCGCAAGACGCCCGATGAGATCACGGCAGGTCTGGACAAGGATAAGCCCATCATCGTCCTCGACCACCAGCCCAAGGAGCTGCAGGAGCTCGCGGACGCGGGCGTCGACATAGACCTCTGTGGCCACACACACGATGGACAGATGTTCCCGGGAAATCTCACCATCAAGCTGATGTGGGAAAATGCCTGCGGGTATCTTCAGAAGGGAAAGATGCACAACATCGTCACCTCCGGCGTCGGCCTGTTCGGACCCAACATGCGCGTGGGGACAAAAGCAGAGATTTGTCCGATTACCATCTATTTTGCATAAATACAAAGCACTTTGCGGCACTTGTGCCGCGGGGATCGCAGCGCCGAAGGCGCTGCACGAGTCAAAGGGGCCATTCTCTTTCACGAAAGAGAATGGCCCCTTTGGAACCCCAAGAGAAAGGCTTAGATTGGCAGTCTCGGGCTCGAAGGGGTTTTTTGCCTCCGGAATGCAACTGCCTGCGTGGCGGTATTGCTGACGCTCACCGCCATTGGTTCTGCTATACGACTTGCCTCTGCTTCTATTATCCGCTGCCGCTCTCGAATCTTGTTTCGGTGCGGTGTAATCGACTGCTATCGAAAGTGCGCATATCGCGGCAAGCCCCAACAATGCTGCCTTGGCAGGCAGAAGCAAATCTGCACAAATCCAAAGTAGGCGGAGATTGCGTAAGGGTAGCGAATTGCAGGCAAAGCGACAGCGAAGATAGAAGATAGTCAAGTCGTTTAGATACACTGCTTGGTAGGTACCCGATTCGGCAAGCATTGCAGCTCTTCGAGCTGCTCGCTTGCAATGGGGAACGCCTTTCTTTTGGACGGGCGACGCCCGTTTTCTTTCTCGGGAAAGAAAATGGGGGTCGCATCACGCGGCATGTATGCCGCAGAGCACTTCGCACCTGTGCGAAAAAGAAGAGCCGTCTCTCGAGAGACAGCTCTTTTCTTTTTACAGCTTACGGAAGCGCTCCGCAATGACCGCCGCCGCGTCAGCGGTCGACAGCGCACCGGTGTCAAGGTAAAGATCATACCCCTCCGGCGCGCCCCAGGCCTTGTGGGTGTAGCTCTCGTAATACTTGCGGCGCTGCTTGTCCATCTTGCGGATCAGGCGGATGGCTTGGTCGCGCGTGAGCTTTTCCTGCGCCATTTTGCGCTGGATACGGTGCTCGTCCGGCGCGGCGACGAACACGGTGAGAAGCCTCACGTCTTCGCCGCGCAGCACATAGTCTGCGCAGCGCCCCACGAACACACACTCCTCGTGGCGGGCGATGCGGCGGATCTCGTGGCTTTGCAGGGCGAAGAGCACTTCGCTCGTTGGTTTGCCGCGTAGCACATGGTGGTTGCCCTCGTGCACGGTCTGGAAGAGGTAGGGGTTGGTCGCCTTTTCGTCCGAGGGGGAGAGCGTTTTTTCCGAAAGCTCGCCGTACTCGCACGCGAGGCGGATCAGCTCGCGCTCATAGACGCGGATGCCGAGGAGATCCGCTGTTTTCACGGCCACTTCGTGGCCGCCGCTGCCGAACTGGCGGCTGATGCTGATGATGCGATTTCCCATAGTATGAATCTCCCTCCGCTTTTCTATTGTTTCAGCGCGTTGAGCGCCGGCTGGGGAATCGAGAATGCACGATCCGCCGGCGTGATGACGGCGGAGAGCGACACCGGAGCGTCGGAGAGGATGAGGTGCAGCGCGCCGCTGCACGAGATGTTGACGGACTGGAGCTCGCCCTGCTCGCTCACGCGGACGGAAATGCGTCCGGAGGAGAAGGTCACATCCTGTGCCTTGATATCCGGCGCGATGGCGGCGGCGAGCTCGCTCATCGCGTCGGAGTCGAGCGAAAGACCGTAGAGATAGCCGTCGCTCGCCTTATAGCAGCCTGCGCTGCCGTTCAGAATGGACTGGTAGCAGAGGTCAATGAGCGACGTGGCATCGACGAGCTGCTGGCTCGCGGTGTCGACACTGTTGCCATCCGCGTCGCAGATCTTGCTGCCGGAGAAGTAGACGGCGAGGGTGTTTTTTTGGATGCTGCCGTAGCTCTGACCGTCGATGCTGCTGCGGTCATACTGGAGCGTGCTGTTCAGCACGATCGGGCCGCAGTCGGCGGAAAGAGCAATGTCGGCGGACAGATCGTCCGCGGTCAGCTCGCCCCAGGCACCCAGCAGACGGAGCGCGTTGTCCGTCAGCGTGGAAGCGTCGTCATTGCTGCCCGAATGGATGGCGGTGAGCACATCGTCGGGGATCACCGGCGCGAGCGCGTCGGTGAAGTGCGCGGCGGCCTCCACGCGAAGAACTCCGGAGTTTTCCGCCGTGAAGCTTATGTCCATCAGCTCGCCGCTCTCGGCGGTGAGATCCACGCGGATCGCGGAAAGCGATGCGGCGTTCGCGATATCGTCCGAGGTGAGAAGACGCAGCAGTGTGCTCGCGTCGTCGCCCTCGGCGGTGAGGGTGTAGCGCTTTTCCTGCCCGTCAACGGATTTCGTCACCGTGAGCGTGCGGCAGAGCTCGGCGGTCTCATCCATGAGCTCGGCGTAATTTGGGAATGCGCCGCCGACAGCGTAGGACTTGCCGTTTTCAAGGTAGATCGCGCCGTCTGCGTAGTAGAGCGCCGCGCCGTCGCGGTCGATGCAGGTGATGGGAGCGCCGTCCTTCTTCGTGCGGGCGACGGAGGCATCCGCGCTCAGGCTGATTTTGCCATAGGAGGCGTCGACCGTGACGTCCATGGTCATCGGGTCCTCTTTGACACGCGCCTCGACAAGGCGGTAGGCTTCGAGGTCCTTCTTAAAGTCGGAGTGGAGGAAGAACGCCGCAGCCGCGCCGAGCAAGACTAAAATCGTGATGAGAATAGGGAGGAAGCGGCGGCGCCTGCGCTTTTTCGGCGCGGGCGGTACTGCTGGCTGCGTGAGCACGTTTTCGCGTGCCTCGCGCTCCTCGCGAAGAAGCCGAAGTTCCTCTTCCGCGCGCGCAAGGCGCGCCTCGATGGAGTCGGGATCGGCTGCGGGAGCGGGTTCGGAAGTGGGAACGCTTTCTGCGCCCTCGACCGCGGCGGTGACGACCGGCGCAGCGGTCGCTGCTACTGCCACGGCGGCGGGGACGGCCGTAGATTCAGCGGACACAGGCGCATCCGCTGGAGTGGCTTCTTCGACCGCTGCGGGGGCGGCTGCATCTGCCTTGGCAGGGGCTTCGTCTGCTGTGGACGCATTGGCGTCCTCGCCGCGGACGATCTGCTCGGCCTGCGAGACGGCGCTCGCGCTGCGCGCCAGCGCTTCGGCGCGTCTGCGCGCCTTGCGCTTGTGGCGGTGGACGAGCAGAACGATGATAAGGATCAGAACAGCCAGCACGGCGAGCACGCCGAGCCAGATGCCCCAGACGTCGAGCGTCCGCACGGCGGCAAACTCAACGCTGTCGCCGCTCGTGGAGAAGGTGAGGTAGCTGCCCATCGTGCCGCAGTCGGCCTCCTGCCAGCTGCCGCCGTCTTCACGGGTGTAGATGCGCAGCTCCTTCTGCCCGTCGGGCGGGAGATAGCGCATGGTGTGCGTGTCCTGCCCGTCGTCGGCAAGGTCGATGCGCCACTGCTCGAGCACTTCGGCGTTGGCAACCATCGAAGGCATTTCGCCGCGGCTGAGGCAGGAGAAGTAGCCCTTCACGCGGTCGAGCACAGTGCCGGACTGCACGTCGAACGCCGCGGGCGTGAGCGGCTGGGCGGTCACGGTGATGGCGTCGCCGTCGTTGTAGTTGCCCTCGACCAAGATGACAGCCTGTCCGCTCTCTCGCGTCTGTTCAGAGGCAAGGCCGGGGGTGTAGGCCTCGTAAACAGCGGTGACGACGGTGTCAAAGTGCAGATTCGTGAGGTCGGTGCGGTCCCAGTGGACGTGACAGCCGCTCTTGGCGGGCGGCTCGGGGATGTCGCTTTCGTCGATGGAGTCGCCGTAGTTGAAAGCGCGGCTAAGCACCGTCTTGTCGTCGGCGACGAAGGTGAGCGTGAAGGACTTCATGCTCTCGGGGAGATCGGGCAGCGTGAGAAGCTCTGCATAGCTGATGGGCTCGGCCCGCCCGGTATAGCCCTGACGGTTGATGCCGGGAAGATCGTCGGAGACATAGTAGTTGTGCTCAAACGTGCCCGTATCGCTGCCGGAGATCGCGCCCTGGTACTGCTGGCAGTCGGTGATATCGACGAGCGAGTAGTTCCAGCTCACGGTACTGCCGCTGCCGTCGACATTTTCCTGTACGCCGGAGCCGACGATGCCGCCGACATACTTCTTGCCGCTGAGCGTGCACTTGGAAAAGCTGCCGTGCACCGTTGCGCCGGTGAGACCGGCGATGCCGCCGGTATAGCTGCCGTTTTCGTTCGTGATGGTGCAGGACGACGTCTCACACGCAGTCAGATAGCCGAGGTCCATGCGGCCGACAATGCCGCCGACATAGCTGCGCTTGCCGGCCACATCGCCGGTGTTGACGCACTTCTGGATGATGGAGCGGTACTCATACTGCTTGCGGTAGATGTTCGAAAGATGGCCCGTGACATCGTCCTCGGGGTCGAGCGTGTATTCAATGGCCATGGAACCGGCGATGCCGCCGGTGTTGACGTCGCCGTACACCGCGCCGCTGTTGCGGCTGAGCGATACCTTACCGAGCGTGACGGAGTTGATATCGACACTCGAGGCGTCGACGATCAGATCGCCCGTGCCGCCGGTGAGCGAGGAGATGGCGGAGAACATCGTGTTCGTGAGCTCGTTGAACTTGCTGCTGATGTTGCGGATATCGGCGGAAAGAGCCGTGCTGGTGTTTTTGACGTTTTCGGTGATCATCGAGAGCTGGCTGTTCGCCGCGGTGACCGAGCCGACGACCATGTTGATGTTCGACACGGTGACGACGTCGGAGACGTCAAAATCCTGATCGAAGCTGACGTTGATATCCGGCAGGGTGGGATTCTCAGGATCGAAGTCATCGGGGTCAAAATCACCGTCGATACTGATGCTCGGCTGGGGGATGGCGTCGGGGTCGACGTCGATGGTCACGTCGTTCGCCGCGTCCGATGCATCGGAGAGGTAGCCCGAGATCAGGTCGAGACGGTCGGAAATTTCGCTCGAGCCGTATTCGGCGTCGTTGACGGCCTTTTTGACGAGCGAGTCGAGCTCCTTGATCTGCGATTGGATGCGCGAGAGCTGGCTGGCGGAGACCTGCGTGCGCACATAGGGCTCCATTTGGCCGGCGATGCCGCCGACGTCCTTGCGTCCGCAGACCGCACCCTCGTTGCTGCACGCGAGGATCTGGCCGCTGCTGCGGCCGACCACGCCGCCGACATTGTAGCCGATGTGCTGGTAGCCGACAGCGGCATAGTTCGTGCTCGACGCGATCGCGCCGGAGGAATAGCCTGCAATACCGCCGGTGTCGGTGGCGATATTGAGCGTGTCGAGTCGGGACAGGCTTGCAAGGTCAAGCGAGAAATCGAGGCTCAGGTCGCTTAAGTCGATGCTGGGGTCGGTGCTCTCGATATTCACATACGCGCGGCCGCGGCAGGAGACGATGGAGCCGAGGTTCTCGCCCACGATGCCGCCGGTCATGCTCTGGCCGAAGATCGCGCCCGAGGCTTCGCACGCGCGTACGATGCCCGTGGCGAGGTTGCGGCCCGCGATGCCGCCGACGCTGCGTTTGCCGGAAACACTTCCGTTGAATGTGCAGCTTTCGATCGTGCCGTGGTTTTCACCCACGATGCCGCCGATATTTTCGCTGTCGCCGGACGGGGTGACCGTGCCCTCAACATTCAGGTTTTTGATGACGGCGTCCTTTTGCAGCACGCCGAAAAGACCGGCGGGGGAGACGCTCTGCGTGATGGAAAGGCCGCTGATGGTGTGGCCGTTGCCGTTGAACGTGCCGCCGAACGTCGGGATGGGGAGCGTGTCATCGTCGGTCAGCTCGATATCGTTGTCAAGCACAACGGTTTTACCGCGCGACCAGGAGTCGAGCGTGCAGGAATGCGCGAGGGATCGTAAGTCTTCTGCGCTCTTGATGTGGATGGCGCCGTCCCCGTCTGCCAAGACCTGCGTGACAGGGAGAAGCGAGATGAGCAGCAGGCACGAGAGTGCAAGCGCGCAGAAGCGATAGAAAGGATTAGTCTTCTTCATCGTCTTGCTCCTCATTTGCAGATCCGGAGATCAGATTCAGGTCGATGTCGCCCTCGACCGTGGCGTGCATGATGCCATGCACTGTACCATTGATGTTGCCGCGCACCATGCCGTTGACGGAGACCTTACCGTGACCCGATTTCTTTTCCGTGATGGACGGGACGGAGAACGAGGTCTTGTCGACGATGCCACTGCCGATGAGCAAAATCTGCGGCAGGGCGAACATGACCATGATGATGGAGATGACCGTGCCGCGGCCAAGGCTCTCGCCGATGCCCGCGATGACGGGCTCAGATGTCATGCTGCCGATCAAAAAGCCGCAAATCGAGAGGATCGAGCCGGAGGTGATGATCGTCGGGAAGGCGAAGTTCAGCGTCTCGACGATGGCGTCGCGGTGGTGCATTTTGGATTTGAGCTCCTGATAGCGGCTGGCGATGACGATGGCGTAGTCGATATTCGCGCCCATCTGGATGGAAGAAACAATTAGATATCCTAAGAAGAAGATATACTTGCCCGTGATGGTCGGGAACGAGAAGTTGAGCCAGATGCAGCCCTGAATCACGAGGATCAGCAGCACCGGCATACCGGCGGAGTTGAACGTGAAGAGCAGCACCAGCATAACCACGAGCACCGACACGATGCTGACGACCTTGTTATCCACGGCGAAGGACTTTTCGAATTCGTATTCGTTCGTCGATTCACCCGCGAGGTAGACGTTTTCATCGGGGTAATACTTTTCGGCAATTTCGAGAATTTTGTCGGTGAAGGCGTAGGTCTCGTCGCTGCTTTCGGGCAGCGTGAGATAGATGAGCATGCGGTCGTAATCCGTACCTTGAAGCTGGGCCTTGGCGCTGTTCATTTGGACCTCGGCATCCTGGAGCATCTGCGCCTGGTCGTCACTGAGCGTCACGATGCCGGAATCCACCTGCTCGCAGACAAAGAGGAACATGTCGATGAGCGGCACCTTGTAGGTGGCAAGGTTGCCTACGATCTGGCCGTATTCCGCCTGCTGGGCGGCGTAGGCGGCGTAGACGACCTGCGCGGCCTCGTAATCAAGCCCCGCGAGCTCGGCGAACTGGCGCGGCGTCAGCTTGTCGGCCAGCATGTAGCCGTCGAGCGCCTCAATGTTGGTAAGACCCATCGTGGAGTCGACCTCGTCGTACTGGCCGAGCTCGTCTAAGATGGCGGACTCCTTATCGTAGTCGCCCGTGGGGACGATGAGCGCCAGCATGTTCTTCGAGGTGAAGTTATCCTCAATCATCTGCTGGGCAAACTGCGTCTCATTCTGCTTGGGGGCGGAGATGAGGCCGTAGCCGTAGGCATAGGGGCAGTCGGATGAGAGACGGTAGCCGATGACGGCCAACACCACGAAGACGATGGGGATGATGTAGCGCGTGGCATAGTCGAGCTTGCCGACGAACGGGATCTTCGGCACGAAGCTGCGGTGCTGCGTGCGGTCGATCAGCGGGCCGAAAAGCATCAGAAGCCCCGGCATCACGATGAACGCGGCGAGCAGCGCAAAGAGAATGGATTTGATGAGGCACAGCGCCATATCGGGGCCGAGCTTGAACTGCATGAAAAGCATCGCCACAAGGCCGCCGATGGTCGTCAGGCTGCTCGCACCGATCTCGGGGATCGACTTGCTCAGCGAGACGATGACGGCCTCACGCAGCGGCAGCAGCCGGTGTTCTTCCTTAAATCGGTTGCAGAAGATGATGGCGTAGTCGATGGACAGCGCCAACTGCAAGATGCTTGTGACCGAGTTTGAAATGAACGAGATCTTGCCCATCAGGAAGTTCGTGCCCTGATTCAGCACAAGTGCGACCACGAACGTCAGAATGAGCACCGGCACCTCGCCGTAGGTCTCGGACGTGAAGAGCAGCACGATGACAATGACGATGGCGACATACACCATGATGACGCTGATCTCGTGGTCGATGGTCTCCTGCTGCGTGTTGCCAAGGTCCGTGTCGACATACAGGTCGTAGTCGGAGAGGTATTCCTTCACGGCTTCGAGCGAGTCGAGACAGGCCTCGTCATCCTCACTGTAGGCAAAGGTGATGGAATAGAGGGCGGAGAGGTTATTATAATGTGCGGTGGTCTCGTCGTAGTCCACGCTCTGCACGCCCTTGATCTCCTTGATCTTGGGCTCGAGCGCGGCGGCCTGTTCTGGTGTGATGTTGGCCACCATGACCTCGGCCGTGCCATAGGTCGTGAACTGCTCGTCCATGATGTCGAGCGCCTGCTTCGTCTCGGAATCAGACGGCAGGTAGTACGTCAGGTCGCTCTCGACCTCGACCCAGTTGCGGGAAAAGGCGGAGAATACGAGCAGAATGATCGTAAGCAGAAAGATGAGATTTCGCTTGTCGACGATGACCGTCGACAGCTTTTCCATAAAGCTGGAGCCGGTCTCCTTGGTTTCGTTACTCATGGCGGTACGCATTGCCTCCTTTTTCGTGGGTGGGTCTTCGCTTCTTCATGCGCTCAAGGCCGCTTTTGATCGGCGGCTCGGGCGGGGCGAGCTGCACCACGTCGCCGAGCGAACAGTCGAGCTGGCGGCAGATGCGCACAAGCACCTCGAGCGAGACGAGCTCATTTTTCGAGAGCTTGGCGAGCGTGTTGGAGCTGATGCCGACCTCGCGCGCAAATTCCGTTTTATTTAAGCCCTTGTCGATGAGGAGCTTAAAAAGGTTGTTGTAGGTAACATACATGGTGGTACCTCCTGTTCAATCGTCAACATTATATGAAAATATCCGGAAGAAGCAAGATTAAATTTGCAAAAGCAGATATTTTTTGAACAAATCTGGTGAAGTGACAAAAACAGGCCAGTACAGATGAACAATGCGCAGCCCCTTTTGGAGCGGGGATTTGTTGATCGAGTGAAGGAGAAGATGAAAAAGGGCAAGGAAGCACCGGAGAGCGGTAAAAAGACATCTTGACTTTTGCACTGTCAGTTGCTATGTTTCAGTTAGAGATGACTAACTGACGTAAAACGAAAGAAAATCAGAACGAGAGCATAGCGAGACGAGGCAGAACGAAGGAAACAGGTATTTTTAGGATAAGAGGAGACTTGGCTATGAAAATTTTAGTATTCGGCGCGGGCGTGCTCGGCTGCAATCTGGCGCGGAATTTCTTCCGCGCGGGAAAGGACGTCACGTTGCTGGCGCGGGGAGCATGGGGCGAGAGCATCCCAAAAAACGGCCTTCGAATCAAGGATAAGTTTTCGCCCCGCATGTCGGTCAGCCGTATTCCGGTCGTGACGGAGCTGAAAGCGGAGGACAAGTACGACGTGATCTTCGTCGTCCTGCGCTATACACAGTTCGACGCGATCCTCGATACTGTTTCTGCTGGTGACGATTTGCCGGAAGTTCTGAAATGGAAAGACAGCTATCTTTCCCCTAAGAGCTTTGTGCTGGTGCTGGGGGAAAGCTATACTGGCCCTGTGACGGTCAACCTCGCGCACATTCCGCATATCCTCTTAGGCGGCTCCACGGGTAGCGGCAAGAGCGTCCTGCTGAAACTACTGCTTATGCAGGCACTCCGCAAGGGAGCGGAGGTCTACATTGCCGACTTCAAAGGCGGTGTGGACTTTCCAAAGGTCTGGCATGAGAAATGCCGGATGTGCTTCGCGGAGGAGGATTTGTGCAATATCCTCGACCAGCTTGTAGAAGAGCTGGAACGCCGTAAGAGCGCATTCAAGGCGCTAGGCTGTCCAAACATTGACGCCTATAACGAGATTGCAGAGCGCCCTCTCCAAAGGCTCATATTTGCCTGTGACGAGGTGGCGGAGATGTTGGACAAGACCGGTGCCGACAGCGAGCGGAAGAAGCTGCTGGCGCAAATCGAAAACAAGCTGTCCACTATCGCACGGTAGGGCCGGGCGTTTGGAATCCATCTTATCCTTGCCACGCAGAGGCCGGACGCAACGATCATCCCCGGCCAGATACGCAACAACATGGATTTTCGCGTTTGTGGCAGGGCAGACAGCGTGCTTTCTCAAATTATTCTCGACAACACCAGCGCCGCCGAACAGATACCCAAGGATGCACGGGGCCGCTTCATCACAGGAGATGGCACGGTGTTTCAAGGCTATCTGTTCGACGAGGGGCAGCTTTAACGGGGGGATACCATGCCGCGCAGAAAGAAGCCCAATGACTACGGCACGGGGATTCCCTATCACGAGGTAGAGGCCCTTGCCCGCGTCCTGCTCCCGGAAATTCAGGCGTTCTTTGAGAGCGAAGACGGGCAGCGGGAATATGCTGAGTGGAAAGCAAAGCAGCAGGCCGAACAAGAGGACAAGGTATAACAACGGCAGGAGCATCAGTTTAGATACTCCCGCCGTTCATCAATCTGTATGAACTTCTTTCTTGCCAAACAAGAGGAAAATATATGGGGGTAATATCCACACAATGGCGGCGCTCAGCCATTCGTTTAAGCCGAACTGAAATGCAATCTGAGAAAACACACTGGCCCATTCCGAAAGTGCACTCCAAAGCATGGCGAATGATGTAAATATTCTTTGCGTCAAGTATGTAAATATGCCTAACACGATATTCAAAGCGACTAAGGCAGAAGAAGAGAAGAAAATTTCTTTGCGTGTCATTTTTCGGAACAAGAAAAATCCGCCAATGCAGACAACCGCAAGGAAGAGGCCAGCAGACATGAGCATCCACCGGGTATTATCCGATGATATGCTCCCATCAGGCAGCGTCACAATTGCCCATCTCCCTAAGAAACGAATTTCCAGTTGAAAGCATATCCAGCTTGCAACCATACAATATAAAGGAACTTTCCACCATGATTTTTTCATATGACGCGCCTCCTTTGATTAGTTTATATAACTATATATTGATTTATAGAAAAAGACAAGAGCAGAGATGCTCCTGCCCTTGCCATCTACATGCTATAATATATTCTCGATAGAAATGATAAATCCGAACACACTACCCACTTGGATAATGTAGTTCGGATTATCATTACTTGGTCCGAGTGGCGAGACTTGAACTCACGGCCTCTTGACCCCCAGTCAAGCGCGCTACCAACTGCGCCACACCCGGATGATGTGTACTGCTCAATGTCAGCTTAGATAGAATAGCACGCCAGTCCGGAAAATGCAAGCCCTAATTTGAAATTTTTTCAAAAATTTTGTCGAGACCTCACCACGGGACTTCTTCATCCGCGCGCAGATAGAAGTGTCCGGCCTGCGGCGTGACGCCGGCGTTGGAAAACAGCTCTTCGAGCGTAACGAACTCGTAGCCCTGCTCACTAAGAACGTCGATGGTCTGAAGTGCGGCCTCGACACTCGTGTCATATGGGTCGTGCAGGAGAACGATGTCGCCGCTTTTGGCGTTTTCGATGATGTGGTGCGCGACGAGGTCCCTGTTGCGCACGCTCCAATCCATCGTGTCGATCGTCCAGTAGATGAGCGGGACGGAGACGGCGCTTTTGAGTGCGTCGCTTGCAAAGCCCCAGGGCGGGCGCAGCCAGTAGTCACCGTCGCCGAGGATGGCGCGCAGCGTCTCGTCCGTTTTCTGGATTTCGGCGAGTGCAGCGACGTCAGCGCTGTCAAGACGGATGTGCGTGTAGCTGTGTCCGCCGACCTGATGGCCTTCGTCTTTCATGCGGCGGACGAGATCTTCGTTGTCCGCGATCTGCTCGCCGATGAGGAAGAACGTCGCGTGCGCGCCGCGCTCCTTGAGCCCGTCAAGGAGGGTGGCGGTCGTCTGCGGGGAGGGGCCGTCGTCAAAGGTCAGCGCGATACAGCGCCGCGGCTGAGACGCAGCTGAGACGGCGACAGCTTGGCCGTCTTTGGCGCAGGAAAAGCAGAGTGCAAGAAAAGTCAACAAAAACAGCAGCAAGAGCGCGAAACGTCGTTTCAAGATCATCACCTCAGCCTCTATTTTACGCAGCAGGCGGACAAAAAAGACCAACCTGTATGACAGATGATGGAAAAAGTTTGTAAAAAGGAGCTGAAAACGAGAATTCCGCTTGCATACGGCGCGAGGATATATTATAATCCAAACATGCTGAATACTAATAGGAAAGGAATATCCTATGGAGAGCAAAAAGTTAGAAGCGCTGCTGATGGCGGTAGACCTCGGCAGCTTTACCAAGGCGGCGGAGGTGATGGGCTACACGCAGTCCGGCCTGACGCACATGATGAATTCCCTCGAACGCGAGGTCGGCTTCACGCTGCTCGAGCGCGGGCGCGGCGGCGTCCGACTGACGAAGGACGGCGAGCGTGTAGCACCCGCCATCCGCGAATTTTTGCAGGCCAACGCGCGGCTTGACAGCACGATCGCGCAGGTGGCGTCCTCGCGCAGCGAGGTCATCCGCGTGAGCGCATTCGCCAGCATGGCTATGCACTGGCTGCCGAGCATCATCCGACGCTTTCGCGAGGAGCGGCCCGACGTTGACGTCGACATCCGCATGGCGGATCATATCCGCAGCCCCTATGAGCTTTTGGCGCAGGGAAAGATGGACGTCATCTTTGTCAGCCATCAGGAAGAGGAGAGCGGCTACGAGTGGATCCATCTGCGAGACGACACGATGTATGCCGTGCTGCCCAAGGACTATCCCATCGACGGGCGCACGGGGTATCCGCTGAGCGAGTTCGACGGGCGTGACTTCATCATGCCCGCGCAGGGCTTTGACAAGGACATCATGCGCATCTTCAACCGCGTGGGCGTCAAGCCGCACATCCTGCCGACGGCAGTGGACGACCCGACGGTCATCAGCATGGTCGAGCACGGTCTCGGTGTGAGCATGATGACGGAGCTGACGCTGCGCGGCCGCGGAGATGGCGTGCTGCTCGTGCCGGTGGAGCCCAAGTCGGCGCGCGAGCTCGGTATGGCTGTGCGCGCAGGCGAGGGACGGCAGGCGTCGCTCCAGCAGTTCCTTGAATGCGCGCAGACAGTGCTCGCCGAGCTGGAACCCAAATGAAAAAGGGCTTGTAACGCGGCGCAAAAACGGGTAAAATAATCGATACGACTCGAAAAGGAGAAAAAGGTTTTCCATGCTGACATTCAAACCCGTTACGCAGCGGGATCTTTCCCGCTTGCGTCGCTATTATAAGAATTGCAACTACCAATTATGCGAGTATTCCGCGCTTGTCAAGCTGATGTGGCGCGGGCATCTGCACCCGCAGTACGCTGAGGCAGCGGGCTGCCTGATCGTGAAAAACTGCATCGACGGTAAGCCCTGCTTCGACTATCCCGTGCCGGGACCGGACGGCGATGAGGAGGCCGCGCTCTGCGCCATTGAGGATTATTGCGTGGAGCAGGGCATCTCGCTCGAGCTGTCCGTCGTGCCGCAGGAGAAGACGGCGAAGCTCTTAGAGCGCTATCCGCGCTTCCACCTCAACAATTTTCGTTCCTGGCGCGACTATATTTACGAGGCGAACGATCTGCGAGAGTTCCCGGGCCGCCATTACAGCGGCCAGCGCAACCACGTCAACAAATTCCGCAAACTCTATCCCGAGGCGCAGTTCCGTGCGCTGGGGAAGGATGATCTGCCGCTGATCGAGCGCTTCTGGCAGGACTATACGGAGGTGTTTGAAAAGACCTCACAGTCGGCCAGGCAGGAGCTGGCGCTTGCCAAGACGATGCTGCGCCTGACGGGCGTGTCGTGGCTCTATGTCGGCGGTATGGAGTACGAGGGGCGGCTCATTTCGATTGCGATGGCCGAGCGCTGCGGCGAGACGCTGCACGTCCACATCGAAAAGGCGCTCTACGGCTACGAGGGCGTCTATCCCGCGACGGTGCAGGAGTTCGCCCGCTGCTACGCGGTGGACGGCGTCAGGTATTTGAACCGTGAGGACGATGCGGGCGACCGCGGCCTTCGCACCTCGAAGCTCCAGTATCTGCCATGCAAGCTCGCGGAAAAGTTCTGCTTTGATGTGAAAAACGAGCTGGAGGACTTGGACGAGATCCCGACGCTCAAGACCGAGCGCCTGACGCTCTCGGCCTTTACCGACAAGGACCGCGAGGCCTACAACGCCCTCTGCCTCGACGATGAGCGCAACAAGTGGTGGGGCTACGACTACCGCGCGGACTGGAAGGGCGAGGATTTGAACACCTATTTTCTCGATGTTGTGCGAGAGGACTTTGCCAAAAAGCGCGCCATCAATTTTGCCATCCGTTTAGACGGCAAGTGCATCGGTGAGGTGCTGCTCTACCGTTTCGACGGCAAGGGCGGCGCGGAGGAAGGCTGCCGCATCGCGCCGGAATACGGCGGACAGGGCTACGGCGTCGAAGCGTTCCGCGCCGTGGCCGAATGGGGACTCTACCAGCGCCATCTGGGACATATCGTCGCCAAGTGCTTCAAGGAGAACGACGCTTCTTATAAGATGCTTTCTTCCTGCATGAGGAAGAAGGGAGAGGATGAGAAGTTCTTCTATTTTAATAAAGAAGTTTGATATGCTCCCCGCCTGACGCGGGGAACTCCCCTCGCGTTCTCTTGGGGGATTTAAAGGGGGCCATTCTCTCACGTGAGAGAATGGCCCCCTTTCCCACGCCCCCCTGCGCGGCGCAGGGAGAATCTGCCGCCCGCGCGGCATAAAATTTCCGCTCATGAGCATAATAAGGAAAATTATGTGGCGGAGGGCGGTTATGGAGCTTTTTTCGGCAAACTACGAGGAAAACACCCGCGCGCTGGATGATCTGCTTGGCGTGGGGCGGTGCTTTGATATGATCTCGCGCGACTTGTATGTCGGCGGCAGGCGGGCGCGGATGTGGGTGGTGGACGGTTACGGCGACGACGCGGTTATTGAGCGGATGCTGAGCTTCTGGCTGCCGCTCAGAGACGTCAGCGACGCGCAGACGATGCAGCAGTTCATCGACCGATACATCACGTTCAACGAGGTAAACGCCGAGCAAAACGTCAAAAACACGGTGACAAGCGTATTTTTGGGCAAGATGGCGCTGCTGGTCGAGGGCTATGACGAGTGCGCGCTGATCGACGCGAAGCAGTATCCCGCGCGCGGGGTGGAGGAGCCGTCGTCGGGCAAGGTGCTGCGCGGCGCGCACGACGGCTTCATCGAAACGCTTGTCGCTAACGCGGCGCTGCTTCGCCGCCGCATTCGTGACCCGCAGCTTACGCTCGAAGGTCACAAGGTGTCGGACTGCTCGCGCGCGGACGTGGTGCTCTGCTATTTGGAAAACAAGGTCGACAGAAAGCTGCTCGACGAGGTGCGGCAGAAGCTTGCAAAGATCGATGTGCGCTCGGTCTCGATGAGCCAAGAGAGCATCGCTGAGGCGATGATGGGCAAGCAGCAGTGGTGGACGCCGTTTCCCAAGGTGCGATACACTGAGCGGCCCGACGCCGCGACGGCCTGCGTCATGGAAGGTGACATCGTCGTGCTCGTGGACAACTCGCCCGCGGCGATGATCCTGCCGACGCACTTTTTCGACTTTGTGCAGGAGGCAAACGACTTCTACTTTCCGCCGCTGATCGGGACGTATCTGCGCATCCTGCGCATTGTGGTGTTTTTGCTCACGATGTTTATCACGCCTGTGTGGTTCCTGCTTGTGAAGGACCCCGCGCGCACGCAGGCGGGGCTTGAGTTTTTGGCCATCGACAGCGACTACTCCGTGCCGCTGCTCGTGCAGCTTTTGCTGGCGGAGTTCATCGTCGACCTATTGAAGCTCGCCTCGCTCAACACGCCGGATGTGTTCTCCAACTCATTCAGCATGCTTGGTGCGCTCGTGCTCGGCGATTTCGCCGTGCAGGCGCACTGGCTCGTGCCGGAGGTGCTGGCCTACATGGCGTTCGTCGCCATCGCGAACTTCGCCCAGCCGAGCTATGAGCTCGGCTACGCCTTCAAGCTGCTGCGGCTGATGCTGCTGCTGTTTGTCGGCGCGCTGGACTGGGTCGGGCTGGCGCTCGGCTGTATCGGGATCATCGCTCTGCTTGCGGCGACAAAGCCGATCGTGGGGAAGGGGTATCTCTATCCGCTCTGTCCGCTCGACAAAAAGGCGCTGCTTGCGCTGCTGGTTCGAAAGCCCATCAGCCGCGACAACACCTGAGGACAACAAAAAAGGCACCCTGCAAAAGCAGGATGCCTTTTTCTTGTTGGTTCATGCGCACAGATGTGCGGCACGAGAAAGTCGTGAGGGATTTTCGATTAGAAAATGCCCTGAGCCATCATGGCGTCAGCGACCTTCTGGAAGCCAGCGATGTTAGCACCGGCGACCAGGTTGTAGCCCAGGCCATAGCGCTCGGCAGCCTCAACAGAAGCATCGTAGATGTTCTTCATGATGGCTTCCATCTTAGCATCGACTTCCTCAGCGGTCCAGTAGATACGCTGAGCGTTCTGAGCCATTTCGAGCTCGGAGACGGAAACGCCGCAGGCGTTAACAGCCTTGGAAGGAGCGACGGTGAGGTGCTTCTGCTCCATCAGGAAAGCAAGAGCATCGTTGGTGGTGGGCATGTTGCCGACCTCGATATAGTAGGGAACACCGGACTCAGCGATCTTCTTGGCCCACTCCATGTTGACGTCGTTCTGGGTGGCGGCGGGCATGTAGACATCGACGTCCTTGACACCCCAGCACTTCTGGCCCTCGACGAACTCAACGCCGAACTTGTCAGCGTAGGGCTTGCAGTGCATCGGATCCTTGGCGCGCATCTCGAGGATGAAGTTGAGCTTCTCTTCGCCGCAGACGCCATCCGGATCGTGGATGTAGCCGTCGGGGCCGGCGAAGTAGGTGACCTTACCGCCGAGCTCGTCGATCTTCTTCATGATGCCCCAGCCCACGTTGCCGTAGCCGGACATAGCGACGCGCAGGCCCTCAATGCCCTTGCCGTCGTGCTTCAGGACTTCGCGCAGATAATAGACAGCGCCGAAACCGGTAGCCTCGGGACGGAGGATGGAACCGCCGGTGCAGACAGCCTTACCGGACATAGCACCGAACTCGGCAGCGCCGACGATGCGGCGATACTGGCCGTACAGATAACCGACCTCGCGGCCGCCGACACCAACGTCACCAGCGGGGCAGTCGATGTCCTGACCGATGTGACGATGGAACTCGGTCATGAAGGCCTGGCAGAAGCGCATGACTTCGCCGTCGCTGCGGCCGATGGGGGAGAAGTCGGAACCGCCCTTGGCGCCGCCGATGGGCAGGCAGGTCAGAGCATCCTTGAAGGTCTGCTCGAAGCCGAGGAACTTGATGATGGAAAGGTTAACGTTGGAAGCGAAACGCAGGCCGCCCTTGTAGGGGCCGAGGGCCGCGTTGTACTGCACGCGGTAACCACGGTTGACGTGATACTGAAGGTTATCGTCCATCCAGACAACACGGAACTCGATGGTGCGCTCGGGCTCGACCATGCGCTCAAGCAGGCAGGCCTTCTCGTACTCGGGGTGGGCGTTGATGACCGGCTCGAGGGAAGACAGGACTTCTTCGACGGTCTGCAGGAATTCGGGCTCATTCGCGTTCTTGGCCTTGGTCTCGGCAAGAACTCTCTCAATGTAAGCGTTCATGATAAGTAGCCTCCTCTAAAATTACCCTGAAAATCAGGGCTTGATGGTTCAGCCATCTTGTCTATGAGTTTATCACCAAAGGAAAAAATTCTCAAGCAAAACGCTATTGGCGCTGTGCAAGAAATTCTTTCTGACTTTTTGTGCATTTGGCAGAAAAATGGACAAAAAACTTTAACTTTTTTAATAAAACATATTAGACTGATGCAAGCCAACTTTCAAAGCGGTTATTTTATCGAGAAAAACTGCTCATAATCTTGCATTTTTGTGCAATGCATTCCAAAAAGAGATAGGGGTGTCGCCACCCCTATCAAAATTTGTAATAGAAAGTGCTTTGCCGCCGCTTTACGGCATTTCCTGTGCGTTTTCGACGGGATCCGCGCTGTCCTCAGTCGAAACGCTCGTTTCTACGGGCGGTGCGCTCTGGGCGCTGCCATCCAGAAGCTCGACGTCGGACGCTTCGATCCAGTTTTCCGTGACGTAGCCGTCGCGGTAGTAGACGCACACGCGGTCGCCGACGTTCAGCAGCGGCGCATAGGCGACCTCAGCCGCGCTCATGCGCACGGAGAAGGCGCTCTCGCCGTCAAAGCGCAGGAAGTAGATGCTGTTGCCATCTACGACCGCCGTGCGGATCTCGGCGATCGTGCCCTCGACGCTCTTATAATCGCTCGGCGTGACGTCGATGGCGCCCTGATCGTCGGAGATGAGGTTATTTTTGAGCAGCATTTGACGGTAGTTCGCCTCGCAGTCGGCGACCGTCGCGCCGATGGCGACGATCTGGTACTGGTTGACATTGACCATCGCGTACATCTTGACGAGCTCGCTCGCGTCCTTGAGCGCCATGAAGTACGTCGGCTGCTCGGCGATGTTCAGCAGCAGCGGGAACGTCGCGTTGTAGCGCAGGTTCTGCACCTGACCCTCGGCGCTGTCCATGGCGCTGTACTCTGTCGCGCCTGCGCAGGGATAGTACTTTGTCTCCTTTGTGCGCTGGTTGGAGAGCAGGAAGCCGATGTTGCTCTCATCGCCGCCGACGCTCGTGACGCCCGTGTAGAGATAGACGTCGTCGCCCTCGGCAAGGTAGTTGTAGCCGTCGGTCGTGACGGTCACGTCGCGCTGGCCGAAGATCGAATTCCAGAAGCCATTGTGATACTGGCCATAGTAGTCATACTGTTCGATGATGAGCTCGGCGGAGTAGACGTGGTCGACCCACGCGGGCGGCTCTTCATAGTATTCGCTCTCGCCCGTGATGGCGTTGACGAGCACCGCGCCGTGGTTGTCCGTGCCGCCGAACAGGCCGATGGTCTTTTCCTTCTTGGCGCAGACCCAGTAGGGCGTGCCGTCCTCGTCAATCTCGAAGACCGGTTCTTCAAACATATAGGTCGGGTACGCGAAGCGCAGATGACGGTAGAGGTTGCGGGAGAAGTGCTCGGCGGTCGTGTACTTCATGCCCTCGTCAAGGCGCACGACCTCGACGTTCTGCGTGACCATGTCGATGATAAGGTAGGCGGGCAGCCCCTCCGAGCGGTTGTTGAACCACTTGATGATGTCGCCGTAGCGCAGCGGCGTGACGCGCACGGGGCGGCCATGGTAGTTGATCTGCGTGTAGTTTTCCGCGACCTCGAACTGCGAGACCATGTCGGCCAGCTCGCCGAGCTTGCGGTCGCCGAGCTTTTCGGCGCTGTCGCGGTCGAGCATCGGGATGCGGTCATACGAGACCTCTTCAATTTCGCTTGCAAAGCTGCCGCTGTCGATCGGCAGCAGCGCCTGATAGTCCTTGGCTCGCAGCACGACCCACGACGTCAGCGCGCCGACGAGCGCTGTGACGATGAGCGCCGCCACGACAAAGAAGGGCACCGTGCACTGCTTTTTGACGAACGTGAAGTAGCCCTTGGCCCCCGTGCCCTGAAAGCCGGAGGTGAAGAGCGCGCAGATGCAGTACGTGACGCAAAGCAGCAGCACGAAACCGTAGAACTCTTCGGCATGCAGGTTGATGGCGGGCATCTGCACGTAGAAGAAGACCGCGCCGACAAGCAGCGTGACGAGCGTGTTGACCGCGATGCGGCCGCCCTTGCTGCCGATCGACTTGCGGGGCTTGCGCTCGCGTTTGGGCTTGGGCGCGGCGTTCGGGTCGAACTGAAAGCCGCCGGCGTCCGAGCCGGAAAATTTGATATCCATAGAATATTTCCTTTCTGATGAAATGGGAACGGTGCTTATTTTTATAGTATACCGTGATTGCCCCATAAAAACAAGGGCGGGGCAAAAATCGTACGCCGGCGGCTTGAATAGTGAAAATGCGAGAGCGGAAAAGCGATTGTGCATATCACACGGAAAAAGTGGTCGATGGGTTGTATACAGTGGCTAAAAATGCAATTTGCCGCAACTTGGACTTGCTATTTTCACTTTGCCTCGCTATCATGGCGGTAGAGCGGCATGCGCGTGCCGCCCAATATCGAACGAAGGAGAATTTGTATGAAAAGATTGTCTCTGAAAGCAACGTCCCTGATCCTGGCACTTGTTCTCGCGCTCAGTCTCTCCGTCACCGCCTTCGCAGATGATAACGCCGCTTCGATGACCCGCGCCGAAGTGACGCAGGAGGTCATCAAGAACATGGGCCTCGCCGCACAGGCGGAAGCGAGCGCCAAGGATGCGAGCGCATTCAAGGATGTTGCCGAGGGCAGCAAGTTTGAAGGCGCGATCAACCTCGCCTACTCCAAGGGCATTGTCAACGGCGTCAGCAAGGACGCATTTGCGCCCGACGCAGCCGTTACGCAGTTGGAAGCGGCCGCGATGATCCTGCGCAGCACCGGTCTGGACAAGGCGCTGCTGAAGGATTGGCCCGCGGACTATGACGATATGGCCGTCTGGTCCGGCCTGATGGACGGCCTGACCTACGAGGCTTCCAAGCCCGTGACGACGGCGATGCTCGAGCAGATGCTCAAGAATGCCGCGGCGATCGCGGACAAGCCGGTCATCGGCATCAGCTGGTCCTACAACGGCCAGAATTACGACTCCCACAAGACGATCTTCAAGACCGTCGGCGCTATCCCCGTCGAGCTCGATCAGGTGACGAGCACGGCCGTGAAGTACGATGCCGAGGGTAAGATCGAGTCCGCGTATCTCGAAGAGAGCGGCATGCTCAAGCAGGAATACGCTGACAAGGTGAAGGAAAAGGATCTCACGGCCAGCAACGTCGGCGCTGTGATGCAGGCCATCGACGGCGTCTTCTTCACCGGCGGCGAGGATGTGAGCCCGTCTCTGTTCAAGGTCCCCGAGAAGGAAAAGAACGAGGGCGAAGAGATCAACGCCACGCGCGATATCTCCGACTACATGCTCATGGCCTACTGCCTTGAAAAAGACGTGCCGACGTTCGCGGTCTGCCGCGGCGAGCAGGTGATGTCCATCGTCTCCGGCTGCACGTTCATCCAGGATATCCCCAACTACTATAAGGAGCAGGGGAAGACCTACAACGATACGCACAGAATGCCGGCCGACGCGCCTGACCGCACCTATGCCCGCCACGATGTGACCATCAATAAGGACGCCTCCAAGTGGCTCTATAAGATCGTCGGCTCCACGGAGCTGAAGAACGTTTCCTCCTGGCACCACCAGGCGGTCGGCGGCGTTGAGGGCACAAACCTCACCGTCGTCAGCACGGCGACGTATGACGGCGTGGAAGTCATTGAAGCGGTCGAGCGTCAGGACAAGACCTTCTGCCTCGGCGTGCAGTTCCACCCCGAGAATGACTGCAAGTTCGTGCTTTACACCAAGACCCCCGAAAAGGCCCTGTGCGACTATGAGACCTGCCTGAACTTCTTCGAGATGCTGGTCGAGTACGCGGGCAAGTAAGGACACGTACCGTACAACAGAATGCATAGAAAAAGGTCCCGTCTTCGGACGGGACCTTTTTGATGTATTGTAATTGTTTACGACGCCTTCTGCACTTTCAGGATCTTCACCGCCTCGCGGGCGGCGGCACCGGCGTCTTCGGCGTAGTAATCTGCGCCGATCTCGTCGCAGAAGCTCTGGCTGATGGGCGCGCCGCCGACCATGACCTTGATCTGGTCCTGCAGGCCGCGCTCGTGGACGAGCTTGACGACCTCGCGCATTTCCTCCATCGTGGTGGTCAGCAGCGACGAGCAGGCAATCACGCCGCAGTGATTCTCCACGGCGGTGCTGACGAACTGCTCCGCCGACGTGTCTACGCCGAGGTCAAAGACCTCGATGCCGCTGCCCTCCATCATGATCTTGACGAGGTTTTTGCCGATGTCATGCATGTCGCCCTTCACGGTGCCGAGGCACACGCGGCCGACGGGCTCGGTGCCCTCGCCGACCATCAGGGGCTTCAGAAGCTCCGTGGCGGCGGACATGCAGCGCGCGGCCATGAGCATTTCGGGAACGAACGTGCGGTTGGCGGAGAACGCCTCGCCGAGGCGGTTCATGCCGATGATCATGCCCTTGGAGAGAATGTCGCCCGGCTCGTGGCCTTCGTCGAGTGCCTGCTGGCAGAGGGTGAGCAGCTTTTTCTGCTGGCCGCGCTCGAGCGCGCGGGCGATGTTCCCGAACACATCGGCAGACTCCTGCGCGGAGGTTACGGCCTGCACCGTCTCGGCCTTTGCCTCACTGATCTTGCGCTTCGGCACGGCGGGGAGCGGCGTGACGGGGATGTGCAGCCCCGCGTTGTACTCGTTCACGGCCTGATCGAGGTACTGATCCACGTGCGGGAAGACCGTACCGGCAAGGCCGTAGGTGATCGAGGGGATGAAGTGCCCGCCGGGGCAGCAGCGCGCGAGCGTGTCTCTTGCGTAGGCGAGAATTTCATCCGGCTGCGCATCCGCGCGGTCGATGGCCGCGCCGAAGCCGCCCATGAGCGTGAGCTTGCCGCTTAAGTGGCGCTGGAGGGCGGGGATGTCGTTCTCCGGCAGCGTGCCCTGCCAGACCTGAATGCCGATCTCGGCCATGTCGTCCACGATGGGGACGAGGTACGAATCGGCGTGGTGGATGGCGATGACGCCGCGCGAGCGGATGTAGCCATAAAAGCGGCGGTAGGGCTCCTTGAAAAACTCGCGCCACATGTCGGGCTTCATAAAGAGGGCGTTTTTCGTGCCCCAGTCATCGTGGGAGAAGATGACATCGGGCTGCAGGCCGTCGATCAGGCGGCGGACATAATCGAGGCGGTACTGAGTAATCGTCTCGATGAGTTCGTGCATCTCGTCGGGATGCTCATAGAGCGCGGTCAGCGTATCTTCAAAGCCCATGAGGAAGTGGCACTGCTCAAAAATGCCTGTGCCCATGAAGCCGGCGAGGAGCTTGCCCTCGGCATCCGCGGCGGCGCGCGAGCGCGTGCGGCACTCCTCCCAGCCCTCGGAGCAGACGCTCAGATCGGGAACGTGGACGGTGTCCTTCCAGTGCGTCACATCGGGACAGACCGTCAGCTCCGGTGTGTGGACGGGGATGGGGCCGGGCGCATCCTCGGGGAAGCTGATGGTCGTGCCCCAGCGGTCCTTGCTCACGGAGCCGCGCTTGCGGTTGCCGCGAAGATAGGTGTTGATGGGATCCGTGAGGCACATGTGCAGCGCTTCATACTGGCAGAGCTGACGCTCGGGCTGGCCGTCGGGCTTGATGAGTTCAAGAAAAATTCCTTTCGGGGTAGACACGGGGAAGATCTCCTTTATCAATACAGCACGCAGGCTGTGTAGGTCAAAGTGCGGGGACCATAGTTGTAGGCGAGGTTTGAGCGGACGCAGACGTCACTGACGAACAGTCCGTAGGCCTCCATCGAAGAAAGCCTCTGCTTGGGATGTCGACAGGGACGGTCCGGATAGGTGCAGGTATGGCAGAGCGTGCATGTGCCCGCCGTCAGCGGCAGACAGTGGGGATATAAGAGCCGCGCCTGACGGGCAAAGGTCGAAAAGCGCTTTTTATGCGCCTCCAAGAGCGCCGTCATACCGGTGTAATCAAATTCATCCTCGAGCTGCGCGGTGCTCTGCACCAAAATCCCCTGTGAATAGCGCTTGATTTGCGCCCTTGCCTGCTCGAGTGTGCTGCAGGCGGGCGGGCAGCTCCAGCTTTTGCCGTAGCGGCCGCAGCGGTCAGCTTTGCACATGTCGCGGACGGCTTCGAGCGGCTCGAGTGCATCCATATTCACTGCTGCGCACTGGGAAAAGCCGACCTCGCGGGCGAGGGTGAGAAGGTCTGTCATAAGCAATGCCCCTTGACAAGGGAATTTATTTCTGCATAAAATACTATTTATACATTATTTATCTATTATATGGGTGGGGGAAGCTCGTGTCAAGCATTCAAGTTCAGCAGGGGGCGAAAATCACGCCGGTCCCGTTCGAAGCAGGGGAGACGCTGCTCTCCGCACTGCGGCGGGCGGGATATTCCATCCCCGCAGCCTGCGGCGGCAAGGGCCGCTGCGGCAAATGCCGCGTGAAGGTGAACGGTGTGCCGCGTCTTGCCTGCAAGACGAAAGCGCAGGACGGCGATTGGATCGACCTGCCCGAGACGATGCGCGGCGTCATCCTGACGGACACGCTCACACTGCCGAAGGTGCAGGCGGGCCGCTCGGGCCTTGGCGCGGCAGTCGACCTCGGTACGACGACGGTGGCGCTGCGGCTCTTCGACCGCGCAGACGGAAAGCTGCTCGCGCAGGCTCAGGACTGGAACGCGCAGGCGCCCTACGGCGCGGACGTTATCAGCCGCATCCAGCACACGATGGAAACGACTGACGGGCTGGGCGAGCTGTCGCGCTGTATCCGCGCGCAGACCGAGACACTTTTGCGACAGATACTTTCCGCCGCCGGACGGAAGACGGATGAAGTCAAGGAGCTCGTCATTGCGGGCAATACCGTGATGCAGCACATTTTCGACGGGCGCGAGGTCGCGTCCATCGCCCGCGCGCCGTTTCAGCCGGAAACGTTGTTTGAAGACGGCGCGGGCAAGCCGCTTTCGGGCATTCCCGTGCAATTTGCCCCGTGCGTCGCGGGCTATGTCGGCGGTGACATCACGGCGGGACTGTTGGCAGGCGGGCTTTTCGCGCAGCTGGAATTGCGGCTGTTTCTCGATATCGGCACGAACGGCGAAATGGCGCTGGGAAATGAGAGTGGCGCGCTCTGCTGCGCGGTCGCCTCGGGCCCCGCGTTCGAGGGCGCGGGCATCAGCTGCGGCATGCCGGGCATCACGGGCGCGGTGAGCCATGTGCACTACGATAGGGGATTCCTCTGCGACATTGTCGGCGGGGGAGAGGCAAAGGGCATCTGCGGCTCGGGACTGGTCGACCTCGTCGCCGTGCTTTTGGAGCGAGGCGTGATCGACGAAAGCGGGCGGCTGCTGCCGCCGCAGGACGCGCCGGAAGACATGCGCCGCTATCTGACCGAGGATGGCCAGGGCAACGGCGTCTTCCACCTGACGAAGGCCGTTAGCCTGACGGCGCGCGACGTGCGCAACCTGCAGCTTGCCAAGGCGGCGGTGGTAGGCGGTATTCGGGTGCTGCTCGAGCAGCGCGGCGTGACGGCGGACGACATTGCGAGCGTGGAGCTCGCGGGCGGGTTCGGCAACTATCTCTCGCCCGAGAATGTAGTGCGCATCGGCATGCTGCCGCGCGCGTGCCTTAGTAAAATCAGGCCGCTTGGCAACACGGCGCTCGCGGGCGCTTCGATGCTGGCGCTCGACGGGGAAAACTGGCGAAAGCTCGCGGAGATTCCCGAAAAGTGCCGCTATCTCGAGCTTTCCGGGCGCGACGACTTTTCCCGCGCGTTCACCGACAGTTTGACATTTTGAAAATCGTTCCGAACAGGAATTTTTAATGGAGGAAAACCCTATGGAAATGCAGTTTCCCGTGATTTTGGACGGCGCGACCGGCACCGAGCTCCAAAAGCGCGGCTTCACCGGCGACATGAGCGCCGAGCAATGGGTGCTCGAGCATCCCGAGAGCATCCTTGAAATTCAGCGCAAGTATGTGGCGAGCGGCTCGAATGTGCTCTACGCGCCGACGTTCGGCGGCAACCGCCAGAAGCTCGAAGAGCGCGGCATCTTCAACCGCACGGAGGAGATGAACAAAGCGCTCGCGCAGCTCTCGAAGCAGGCGGCGGACGGAAAAGCATGGGTCGCGGGCGATATCGCGCCCACGGGCCGCTTTTTAGCCCCTCTTGGCGACGCGTCGTTTGAAGAGCTCGTCGACATTTACACCGAGCAGGCGGCGGGCCTTGAGCAGGCGGGCGTCGACCTTTACGTCATTGAGACGATGATGACGCTGACCGATGCGCGTGCGGCGGTTCTGGCGATCCGCAGCATGAGCAAAAAGCCCATCCTTGTGTCCTTTACCTGCGATGAGAGCGGCAAGATCCTCTCCGGTACGGACGTGGTCGCGGCGCTTTCCGTGATGGAGGGCATGGGCGTGAGCGCATTCGGCCTGAACTGCTCGGCAGGCCCCGAGCAGATGTTGCTGCAGCTCCAACGCCTGCATAAATACGCGCGCGTGCCGCTGATCGCCAAGCCCAACGCCGGCATGCCAGAGATCGTGAACGGCGAGGCCGTGTACAACTGCCCGCCGGAGGAATTTGTCGCGCTGGTGCCCGAGATGCTCAAGGCAGGTGTGGCCCTCTTCGGCGGCTGCTGCGGCACGACGGAGGAGCACATCGCCGCGCTGAAAGCAGCGCTCAAGGACGCGGAATACGTTCGCCCCGCACCGGAATGCCTCGACCTTCTTCCCGCGGCAACGGAGAAGGAAGCCTTCTTCCTGCCCGCCGATGCGACGCACGGCGCGGTGCTGACCGCGGACGGCGATTTGGAGGACAAGCTCTCCGACGCGATGGATGACGAATGGCCGATGGTCGCGCTGAAGCTCGCGTCCTGGGCGGACGTCGACGCGCTGGCGGACTACCAGTACATGATCAGAAAGCCGCTGTGCCTTATCTGCGACGACACGGAGCTTTTGGAAGCGGGCCTGCGCGCCTATCAGGGAAGAGCCTTGTACGAGGGAAATCTCACCGAAGATGCCCTTGCGCCGCTGGTCGAAAAATACGGTCTGCTGGTGTAAAAAGAGAAAAAGAAGAACGGGACGGAAATGAACATTTCCGTCCCGTTCTCTATATAGTAAAGCGCGTCACGCCGCGGCGCCGCCGGTGCTGACGATGCGGAAATACGCATTCGACGTCAGGCGGTACATCGCGCAGTAGAGCAGCGCGAAAAGAAGCAGCGCCGCGCCGGTCACGCCGAGAAACAGCGTGAGGTTCTGGATGCCGAACAGCTGCATGATCTGCCAGACCATCGGCTGGGCGAAGGCGAGGTGCAGCGCCGCCGCGGCAAGCGGCAGCAGGAAAATGAGCAGCATTTGCGCGTTCACGCTCTCACGGATGTCGCGCTTAGTCATGCCCACGCGCTGCATGATGGCAAAGCGCGAGGCATCCTCATACCCCTCCACGACCTGTTTGTAGTAGAGCATCAGAAGCGTTGCGAACAGAAACAGCACACTTAAAAGAATGCCGAGGAAGAAGAGACTGCCGTAGAGGGAGAAAAACTCCGCACGGACGTCCGCCATTTCCGTGGGATGCCAGTGGTTCTGGACGGCAAGCGTGTTGATCGCGTCCTCCGCGCCAAAATAGAGGCTCGCCGTCGAAGCAAGCATCACCAGCACCATCGTCGAGAGAATGCAAATGGAGGCGAGGCCCGCGCCGTTTCGCTTCATGCGGTAGGTGAGCGACGAGAGGGAAACAAAGTTGCGCTTTTTGTAGTAGAAGTTTTCATCCTTCTGGAGTGTTTTGCAGAGCGTCACGCTGCCGGAGATGAAGAGAAGATACGTCGATAGAATGACCATGATGACCGCGAGGAAGAAGAGCAGCATCGCCTGTACGGGGTCGTTGATGGTCGCGGCGATGTAGTACGCGCCGAGCAGCAGCGCAAGGCCGGGGATGACGAGCAGCCATTGCGACTTCGGCGGCTTTTCGCCGACGTTTTCGCTCTTCAAAAGCGCCGCGCCCTGTGCGTGGCGCAGCGACAGCACACCGCGCACATAGAGCAGCGCGAAGATGGCGATGAATGTGATGGCGCACTGCTTGATGGCGGCAAGGCTCACGGTGAAAGCCGCGGCGGGGAGAGATAAAAGCCGCAGCAGTGCGGACTGCGAGACATAGGAGAGCAGCAGGCCGAGGCCAAGCCCCGCGATCAGCGTGAACGCCGCGGCCAGAAGTGTCTCCCAGAAGAGAATGGCGCTGAGTGCGCCGCGGTCCATGCCGAGCACGCTGTAAAGGCCGAATTCCTTCTTGCGGCGACGCAGGAGAAAGCTGTTCGTGTAGAAGAGAAACAGCGCGATGAACACCGATACGACGAACGAGCCGAGGCTCATCGTCATCGCGACCGCAGAGGTGCCGGAGCCGTTCACCTTGCCATTGACCGTATAGAGCGCGGGGGTGACGGCGAGGTACGCAATGACATACAGCATCGCTGCCATGAACGCGCAGGAGAGAAGATAGGGCACATAGAGCCTTGCGTTCTTTTTGATACCCATCCACGCAAGGCGGGGGTAAAAGGTGGGCTTCATGCGCATTCGCCTCCCGTCTGCTGCTGCGTGAGCGCCTCGGTGATACGCTGGTAGAACTGGGAATCCGTGTCCTTGCCGCGCTTTAACTCGAGCGAGACCTCGCCGTCGCGCAGGAACAGCACGCGCGAGGCGCAGCTCGCCGCGCGCACAGAGTGCGTGACCATCACGATGGTCTGGCCAGAGGCGTTGATCTCGCCGAAGAGCTTCAAGAGCTCGTCGGTCGAGCGGGAGTCGAGCGCGCCGGTCGGCTCGTCGGCCAGCAAGATCTGCGGGCGGGTGATGAGCGCGCGGGCGACGGCGGCGCGCTGCTTCTGTCCGCCGGAGACCTCGTAGGGGTACTTTTTGAGCAGCGTCTCGATGCCGAGGTCGTAGGCGAGCGGTGAGAGCCGGTCGCGCATCTCCGTGCGCGACTTGCCCGCGAGCACGAGCGGCAGGCAGATGTTGTCTTCGAGCGAGAACGTGTCGAGCAGGCTGAAGTCCTGAAACACAAAGCCTAAGTTGTCGCGGCGGAAGGCTGCGGCGGTTTCTTCGGGAATCTCGGAGAGGTTCTTGCCGCCGAGCAGCACTGTGCCGCCAGTGGGCTTGTCGAGCGCGGCGAGGATATTGAGAAGCGTCGTTTTGCCGCTGCCGCTCTCGCCCATGATGGCGACATACTCGCCGGATTCGACGGTGAAGTTGACATTTTTGAGCGCCTGGACCTTGCTGCTGCCAAAGCGCGTGGTGTAGGTCTTTTGAAGACCGGAAACAGTCAGGATTTGCATGAGATGACTCCTTTCAAACGAGTGAGTTAGAAGCTGACGGTTGACATAATTTTTAATTCTCAGAAAATTTTGCAGAAAAAAGGGCGCAAAAAAGCAGCCGGAAAAGCGGAGACCTTTCGCGGCTGCTTTTTCGAAAACGCGTTACTCGAGATTCAGTTTTTTCGTCGTGAAGTACCACGTCACGGCGTAGCCGATCGCGCAGAAGAGAAGTTCGCCGAGCATGCCCCAGAGGAGCAGCAGCTCGATGCCTGTGGGCAGGGTGTTGGCGTCCAGTGAGATCCATGTATGGATGAACAGGCCGATCATGGCGATGGCGGTGAACTGCGCAAGCTGGAAGAACACGAGAATCAGGATGACCGTCCACAGCTCCTTGCGCTTATTGAAGCTGTAACCGATGGAGAAGGCGGCGTAGACCACGAGCTCGGCGGCAGAAACGGCAAAGACAAAATTGCAGAAAAGCTCAAAGACGATCAGTAGCGCGTGACTGCGCAGCGAGGCCTCCATTTCGAAGAACGCTGTGAAAACATCATTGAAAAAATCGGGGACATACTGGAAAGTGCTCCAGCCGGAGGCAGCAATCAGCAGCGAGAGAAGTCCCACGATGAACGCCGCAGCATACCACACGGCGGAAACGATGAGCTTGGAGATGAGCAGCTGATGGAGGCTCACCGGCAGCGTAAGCGTGAGGTAACCCTCATCCTTGAGCACGTGGTCGCGCCAGCGGACGGCGGAGAGCACCAGCGGCGCAAACGCCAGCGCAAAGAGGCCCATCACAAAGCCGATGACCAGCAGTACGCCGATGAGCTGTAAGAGCCAGGGAATGTGCCCGCCGTTCAGGAGCAACTGAGAAAAACGCATCAGCGCCGTCAGTGCCAGCATTCCAAGAAAGACCGGCCACATGATGCGGCTCGTTGCACGGAATTCATGTTTGATCAGTTTGCTCAGCATCTAAATACCTCCCGGAAGAGCTCGTCAACGCTCTTGCCCTTTTCATCTCGAATGGTCTCCACGCTCTCGTGGAGCATGACCTGCCCCTCGCGCAGGAACACGACCTCGTCAAGGATCTGCTCGACGTCGGCGATCAGGTGCGTGGAGATGATGACCGCTGCGTCCTCGCTGTAGTTGCCGATGATCGTGCGCAGGATGTAGTCACGCGTCGCGGGGTCGACGCCGCCGATGGGCTCGTCAAGGAGATAGAGCTTGGCGTCGCGGCTCATCGTCAGGATGAGCTGCGTCTTCTCGCGCATGCCTTTGGAGAGCGTCTTAATCTTCTGTGTGCGGTCAAGGCCGAGGTTCATCAGCATCGCTTCGGCCACGCCGCGGCGGAAGTCCGAATAAAAGTCACCGTAGTAGTCAAGCGCCTGCGCGATCGTCATCCAGCCAGGCAGCGTGTTTCGGTCGGGCAGGTACGAGACGATGGCCTTCGTTGCGCGGCAGGGGGCCTTGCCTGCGATCAGAATTTCGCCCGACGTCGGCGTCAGAAGGCCGTTGGCGAGCTTGATGAGCGTCGTCTTGCCGCTGCCGTTGGGGCCGAGCAGGCCCACGATGCGCCCAGGTTCGATTGTGAGATCGATGCTGTCGAGCACCGTTTTGGCGCCGTAATTTTTCGTGAGCGCCTTGCATTCAAAAATACTCATTCTTCCTCCTCCTTAGCTCCCTGAATGAGAGCTATGACTTCGTCTCTCGTGCAGCCGAGCGTTTTCATCGAGTGGAGAAATTCTCCCACGCGCTCGTCCGCAATGCGGAGCTTGGCATTTGTGATCATGTTTTCATTTTCCGTGACGAACCGTCCCGCCGTGCGCTGGGAAAACACCAGACCGTCGCGTTCGAGCTCGGATAGCGCGCGCTGGACCGTGTTGGGGTTGACGCCCGCCTCCACCGCAAGCTCTCGCACGGAGGGGAGCTTTTCTCCCGGCGCGTAGATGCCGGAGACGATGGCCTCCGTCAACCGCTGTGTCAGCTGGGAGTAGATCGGCTGGTCATTGCGGAAGTTCCAGTCCATAGTGATCCTCCTTGTGTATCACTGTATTAAGTAATTAGTACAATAATACATCAAGCGGCATTTGTCAATAGCCGGACGCAAAAAAGATCAAAAAATTTCGCGGCAGAAAAAAGCCGCGAAATTGACATAAAATCCTAAAACAAATGTTGCATTTCGGGAAAAATGTGGTATCATAAATTCGAACAAATGTTGGAAGGGGCGCACAAGATGGAAAAACTGTCCAGAATGCAGCAGCGCGTATACGATTATATAGCAGAGAGCATCGCCGAACACGGCTATGCCCCCTCTGTGCGCGAAGTCGGTGAGGCGCTGGGACTCAAGTCACCCTCCACGGTCCACTTCCATATCAAGCACCTGCAGGAGATGGGGCTCATTGAGAAGAGCGCGGGCAAGGGCCGTGCCATCACGCTCAAAAAGCAGCTGCAGGCCGTTCCCGTTGCGCCGCAGCCCGTCGAGATCGACGAGCTTGCCCCGCGCCGCCGTCAGGTGCCGATCCTCGGCAATGTTGCCGCCGGTAACCCGATTTTGGCGCAGGAGTGCATCGAGGACTACCTGACGTTCGACACCGGCGGGCACGATGACGAGTATTTCGCCCTGCGTGTGCGCGGCGAGTCGATGCTCGGCGTCGGCATCCTGCCGGACGACCTTGTCGTCGTCCACCGCCAGAACCTCGCGCAGAACGGGCAGATCGTGGTCGCGCTGCTTGGTGACGAGGCGACGGTCAAAACGCTCAAGCGCAAGGGCAGCGAGGTCTGGCTCATGCCCGCGAACCCCGACTACCAGCCCATCGACGGCCGCGAGTGCACGATCTTGGGCCGCGTCGTTGCCGTGGTGCGGCAGTATTAAGCGAGAAAAGCAAACGCTCCTCCGCGAATGCGGAGGAGCGTTTTGGTTGTTACAGGGGGAAAGCGTACTGTTAGAGGGAGTTGCGGCAAACTGGAAGTTATTCAATTCCTGTTGTTTGAGTTCCTTGCAAAAGCGGACATAAAAATACTATTCTTCAGTTTCGTATACAATGTCACCGTTAAAATACATGGACAACGACATTTGGATTAAATCTAACTCATTATCTTTAGGCAAACGCAGATAACCGATATACTCTACCTGATGAAATCCATACATTTCATCTACAATTTCAAAGCAGCATTTACCATACTGCTTAATAAAATCATTCAATGATACTTTGACACCGTCAAATCTGCCGTATTTTCCTAATTTGCTCAACAGTAAAACGCAGGTGCTATCCATATCGACGTTTTCAATGGCAATTTTCCCATCTACTTGCGTATAAGGCTCTTTGGCACTTACAAATCCGTGCTCAAACTCCAAATAAACAGTTCCATTTTGGCAAGTGATATTGCTTACGACCATATCATGTAAGCTATACGGCATATTCATTTGCTGCTTAAATCTCGTTACCATTTTGCGCCTCCTTAGATTCCGATTTGTTTACGCCCTTATCTCTTGTCAAAGTGCACCGTCCAGCCCTCGATCCCGTAGAACGGGGAGGAGACGGTGGGATTCAGCCCGTCGATGAGGCCGCTCGGCGTCAGGACCGACGCGGTCTTGAATGCGATGGGCGCGATGGGCGCGCTCTGGGCAAGGTAGCGGTACAGCGCGCGGGCGGTCTGATCCGTCTCATTGAGCGAGAACGCGTCGAGCAGCGTGTTGCACTGCGCGTCCGCGTAGCGGCCGTAGTTCAGCGCGCCGCCGGTGCGCGCGAGGGACGAAATGTCCCAGTTCGCCGTCAGGCGCACCTCGCCGAGATACAGGTCAAAATTCCCGTTTTGCAGCGCGGTCAGATAGTCGCTCCACGGGAGTGAGCGCACGCTGACCGCCAGAACGTCGGTCGAGAGCGTGCGGCTCAGATAGTCGGCGATGGAGACCTTGAACGAGTCGCTCTCGCTGACCAGAATCGTCACCGTGCGGGGGCGGTTTTCCGTCACGCCCGCGCTTTCGAGCGCAGCGGCGAGGTCAGGCGAAGCGAGCGTCGACGCCATCTCCGTCGGATAGAGGCTGGAGTGCGGCGAGAGCGGGAAGCGCGCCGCCTCGGCGTGACCAGCGAGGTAGCCCGTCGTGATGGTCGCGCGGTCGATCGCACCCGCGAGGGCGCTGCGAAGCGATGCATCGGAGAGCGGCGCGCGCTGTGTGTTGAAGCCGAGGTAGATCATGTTCGCCGTCGCGTAGTCGGTGAGCGCCGTGTCCGCGCTGCGCAGATCGCCCGTGCTGCTCGTCAGGTCAGCCGAGAGCAGATGCACCTCGCGCGAGGAGAAAAGGTACGACGCCGTGTCCGCGTCCTTGACGGCGCGCAGCTCGATACGCTCGAACGGCAGCGTGCCGTCGCTGCGCCAGTCGGGGTTCTGCTTGAGGCATGCGCCGTCGCTGTCCGTGACGAAGAGATACGGCCCCGTGCCGAGCGGCACGGTGTTCTTCTCCGAACCGGATTTGACGATGGGGATGTCAAGCAGCGCGGGGAACGCGCTGTCCGCGCGCGTGAGATTGACAATGAGCGCGCCGTTGCTTGCGCGCATCGAGGCGACGTTGGCAAAGCGCGCGCTGTAGCGCTCGCTCTCCTGCGCGCGGCGAAGCGTCGCGAGCACATCGCTTGCCGTCAGGCTGCTGCCGTCGGAAAAGCTGACGCCGTCGCGGAGGTAAAAGGTGTAGCTCGTGCAGTCGTCGTTGTGCTCATAGCGGCTGCACAGCACATTTTGCGGCGCAAACGACTCGTCCAGCACGAAAAGCCCCTCGTAGAGCAGCGCGCCAAGCGTCTGCTGCATGCCGTCGGGGCAGGTGATGGGGTCGAGCGTCACGCCCTGCAAATACGGCAGTGCGAACGACGTGATCGGCGTCAGGGTGGAGGAGGTGTCCGTTTCCACCGGCGGCGTTTCCTCCCAGAAGTCGCCGTTGCTGTCGTCGCTCACATCGCCGCTCCAGCAGCCCGAAAGCGAAAGCGCGAGCGTCAGCGCGCACAAAAGCGCAGAGAGGCGGCGCTTCACAGCGCATCCTCCGTAAGGCAGATCATCGCCGCCATGCCGCCGCGCCGGTCGCCCATCGCGCGGTGCGACCAGTAGCGCTCGGGGCGGCACTTCGTGCAGTCGGGGTGTACGTCGATGCGCGAGGGGTCGATGCCCGCGCGCAGCAGCCACAGGCGGTTGATCGCCTTCAGGTCGATGTGGTATTTGTCGCCGCGCTTTTCGATGCGCTCGTCCATCGCGGGGTCGAGCAGGGCGAAAAAGGCGTCGGCCACGTCGCTGTCGGTCTCAAAGCAGCACTTGCCGATGCTCGGACTGATGGCGGCGCGCAGTGTGTAGGGATCGGCGCCGTAGCAGCTCATCATCGACACGGCGGCCTTGAGCGCGATGCCGCTCGCCGTACCGCGCCAGCCGGCGTGCACCGCACCGATCGAACGCGAAGTCGGGTCGTAGAGCGTGATGACGCAGCAGTCCGTCCCGTAGGCGAACAGCGGCAGGTTCGGCACGTTCGTGATGAGCCCGTCGGCGTCGTAGGGACGGTCATCCCAGAGAATTTTGCCCGCGTCCTCTTCCGATGCAATGCGGACAAGGTCAGAGTGGATCTGGCGGCAGCCGACGGCGCGGCTCGCGTCAAAGCCTACGGCCTCGCCGAGACGGCGGTAGTTTTCGAGTAAGTTTTCGCTCGTGTCGCCCTTGTTGTCGGCAAAGTTGAGTGAATCGTAGGGCGCAGGGCTCACGCCGCCGTGCCGCGTCGTGAACGCGTGCACCGCGCCGCTCCCCGCGGCGGTGATGACATCGGACGTGTCGTAGATGAGACCGTTTACGTTATGTTCGGTGAAAGACATCAAAAGTGCCTCCTTTTTCTGCACCAAAGGGTGCGGAGATGTCGCCGCCTGTCTCAGGCGGCGGGGGAAATGCGGCGTGTGCGCCGCAGCACCACACTCCCCCATTTTCTTTCCCGGGAAAGAAAACGGGCGGTGTGACCGTCCAAAAGAAAGGCGTTTTCCATTGCAAGCGAGCAGCTCGAAGAGCTGCAATGCTTGCCGATTGCACTGCCCATAGCGCGGCGTTGCCGCGTTTGAAGCTGCTATACGATTTGCCTCTGCTCCTATCATCCGCTGTTGCGCAGCCGTTGGCGGCTCTGCTGCCTTACGGATGCGGCACACCCCTTGCGGGTGCCGCTCTGCCCATCTTGTAGAAGTACAGCCTAATTTCCGTCTACCTCCAGTCTCCACAATGCGGCGAGCGTCAGCAATGCCGCATTCGGTAGGCAGTCTGCCGCCGAGAAAACGTCACTCGTGCCTCACGACAGTAAGGCGCGGTTGCTGTCAGATCACGACTCGCAGGGATTCATGGCAAAGCCATGTACACCGCACCCACACTGCGCAGCGCGTGCAGTCCTTCAAGCTACAGGCTGCCAATGTGCGGGGTCAAGGGGCAGAGCCCCTTGCGTTCTCTTGGGGGTCCAAGGGAGATATTCTCTCACGTGAGAGAATATCCCCCTTATCCGCAGCCCCACACGGTGTGGGAAAAAGCCGCAGCCTCTTCGGGCTGCTCCCCCTCTGCGCCATGCGCGGAAAAAGAGAGGACTTCTCTTTCGAGAAGCCCTCTCTTTTTACTTATTTTCTGCTGTGCAGAAGCAATTATTCCGCTTCCTGCATCGCCTTTGCGGCAGCGACAGCCTTCGCCTGTGCGTCGGCGGAACACTGCTCGTAGCGCACGAAGTGCATCACGAACGAGCCGCGGGACTGGGTCATGGAGCGCAGGTCAATGGCGTAGCTCATCAGCTCTGCCTCGGGGCACTCGGCCTCGATGACCTGCTCGCCGTTGCCGGTCGGGGTCATGCCCATGACGCGGCCGCGGCGCTTGTTGAGATCGCCGAGGATATCGCCCATGTACTGGTCGGGCACCGTGACCTTGAGCTCGCACACCGGCTCGAGCAGGACCGGGGACGCCTCGGGCATGGCCGCCTTGTAGGCGAGGTTCGCCGCGGTCTTGAACGCGATCTCGGACGAGTCGACCGGGTGATAGGAGCCATCGTAAAGGACGGCCTTGAGGTTCACGACGGGATAACCCGCGAGCGGGCCGTGGACGCAGGCCTCGCGCAGACCCTTTTCGACCGCGGGGAAGAAGTTCTTGGGGACGCTGCCGCCGAAGACTTCCTCGGCGAAGACCATCTCTTCGCTCTCCTCGTTGGGCTCGAAGCGGATCCAAACGTCGCCGAACTGGCCGCTGCCGCCGGTCTGCTTCTTATGACGGCCCTGCTTGGAGACCGTCTTGCGGATCTTTTCACGGTAGGGCACGCGCGGCGTGTCGAGCACGACCTCGACGCCGAAGCGGCTCTTGAGCTTGTTGACGAGCACGTCGATCTGGATGTCGCCCGCGCCGGAGACGACCATCTGGTGCGTTTCGGCGTTGTTGACGACGCGGAAGGACGGATCTTCCTCGTTCAAGCGGTTGAGGCCCTGGGCCATCTTGTCCTCCTGGCCGCGGGTCTTGGGCGCGATGGCGACGCTGTAGCAGGGCTCATCGAACGGGATGGGCTCGATCTTGACGACCTTGCGCGGCTCGCAGAGCGTGTCGCCGGTCTTGACCTTGTCCATCTTGGCGATGGCGCCGATGTCGCCGCAGGTGAGCTCCTTGACCTCGGTATACTTCTTGCCCTTGGGGATGTACAGGCGACCGAGCTTCTCGGTCTCGCCGGTGCGGGCGTTGACCATGGGCATATCGGGCTTGATGGAGCCGGAGAGCACCTTGACGTAGGAGTACTTGCCGTACTGGTCGGAAATGGTCTTGAAGACGAACGCGGTCGGCAGTGCGCCGGGCGCGACGACGAACTCGGAGGACTCGCCGTCTTCATTCTCGGCCATCAGGGCGCGGGCATCCTGCGGCTGGGGAAGAAGCTCGACGATGGTATCCATCAGGATGCGCGTGCCCATGCCCTGAATGGCGGAGCCGCACACGACAGGGAAGAGAGACAGGTCCTTAACGCCCTGGCGCAGGCCATGGATCATCTCGGCATAGGTGAAGTCTTCACCGGCGAAGAACTTTTCCATAAATTCCTCGCTCGTCTCGGCGACGGACTCCTTGAGCGCGTCGTAGAGCTCATCGAGCACGGGCTTTTTGTTCTCAGGCACTTCGATCTCGACGCGGCCGCCGCCCGGGCCGAACTCGAATGCGCGCTTATGCAGCACGTCGATGATGCCGATGACCTTCTTGCTCTCGTCCCAGATGGGGGCGACGACGGGGGCGATGTTCTTGCCGAAGCGCTCGCGCAGCGTGTTGAACGCGGCGTTGTAGTCGGAGTTCTCCTCGTCGGTCTTGGAGATGTAGAGCAGACGGGGGAGAGAGTTCTTCTCGCAATATTTCCACGCCTTTTCCGCGCCGACGCTCATGCCGGCCTTGGCCGAGCAGACGATGACGGCAGCGTCGGCAGCCTGAACGGCCTCCGCGACCTCACCGGCGAAGTCGAAGCCGCCGGGCACGTCGAGCACGTTGATCTTGCAGCTGTCGTATTCCACGGGAGCCACGGCCAGAGAAATGGAGATCTGGCGGCGGATCTCTTCGGGATCGTAGTCACAAACGGTATTGCCGTCGGCAATTCTGCCCAGACGGTCCGTGCCGCCGGTGAGATACAGCATGCTCTCAGCGAGGGTGGTCTTGCCGCTGCCGCTGTGGCCAAGCAGCACGATATTGCGGATGTCTTTTGCACTCATAATGGGTCAGTCTCCTTCCGAAAATCGTAAATCCCAGATCGGCTCGCGCCATAAGGTGGGATAATACTCAATGCAGAAATGATATCATGTTTTTCTCGCCATTACAACCATATTTTTCCGCAAATTTTCGTTTTCTTCGTTCGAAGTGTCAATAACGGTCGCTGAGCAGGGCGTCGACCAGCGCGCTGAGCGACCACAAAAGTACGTAAATGAGCAGAGAAAACGGCGTGAGCACGCTGTATGCGCCGACAAAAGTTAAATAAAATGCAAGGAGCGTCGAGGCCGTGGCGGCTAAAAATGCAAGCACCGTGCAGCGCCTTGCGGACGCGCACAATCTCTTGCTGCCGAGCACGACCTCGGCATACGGCATGAGGCCCTCGCGCATGAGCAGCGCATACGGCCGCCCGCCGCCGCGCTCGGAGAGCGCCAGGCGCGTCGAGAGCTTGGGATAGACCGCGCGCGCGTCGGTGCCGAACTTGCGCTTTAAGAGCGCGGGGGTGATGTTGCCGTCGCGCACGGCGAGCACGGGGGTGATGCGGCTGTGGTGCAGGGCGTGGAGCGCCCAGTCGACATTTTCCGCGGGCATGTACTTCACGGCGAACACCGCGATGAGCGTGCCGTCGACCGAGAGGAACACGCCGGTCTTGAGGCCTAAGTTGCGCGGCAGGTTCACGCCGCGTTTTCTCATAAAGCCCGCCGTGCCGAAGAGCACCGTTTCGCCGTGGATGCGGCCGCCGACGCCGCCCTCTTCGTAAAAGTCGACGTCCTCGACCTGCTCGCGGAAGCCGCCGTCTCTGGCGAGAAGATTGTCAAAAAGGCGGCTCAGGCCGCTTTCGGACGCGTGGGCCATCGTCGCGGCGTAGGAGATGACCTTGCCGCTCTCCTCGCCGAAAACCTTGAGCCCGCCGAGCGTGACCGTTCCGGGCGGGAACAGGTCGCCATCGGTCAGGATGACGCAGTTGCTCCGGCGGATGGCGTCCGCGCCGGAAAAGCCCGCCACGGCGCTGCCGCTTTTGGCAAGCCGCGCGGCAATACGCTTGAGCGGCAGCGCGCACACCATCGGAAACGCGAGCAGGTTCGCGCTCGCGAGCATCACCGAGAGGTTCCACGCAAGCAGCGCGTTCTGCTTCGTCTCGAGCGTCGAGAGCACGCCGAACACGACCGCCGCCGCGAGGAAGACCGGCAGCAGCACGCTCTGCCAGCGCGAATAGGGGTCGTTTGCGCGCGCGGAATTCGAAAATCCGCCCGGCAGGCCCACGCGCTTGGCCGCGCCCCCTGCCGTCACGGTGACGATATACGGCGCATTGCCGATGGCCGCGATGCGGAACGTGTCATACATGCCGTGCAGGCGCAGACTTTCGCCCAGCAGCGCGCAGTAGACCGACATCGCCCCCAGCACCGGCAGCGGCAGCGACAGCGCCGCGCGCGCGGGAAGAAAAGCATAGAGTGCCGTATCGAGCAGCGTGACAAGGCATAGAAGCATCGTCAAAAAGCCCGATGTGACTTTTCCCTGTTTGAGCGAGCGCAGCGCGCCCGCAAAAATGCGCCAGCCGATGGCGCAGACGATCGCCTCGACCGCCAGCAGCGGCAGCGCGCGGATCATCGGATCAGCGGTGTACGCCTCCGGCAGGATGGAAAAATGCTCCAGCACCGCCATGACGCACAGCAAAAGCGTGAAAATACCCGCCCCACGGCGCGCCTTCGTCGCGCCCGAAAGCTGGGCGCGGTAATCGGAGAGCGTTTCGGTCAGCGGCGGCTCGGGGAGCTCGGGTTCAGGCTCTTCGAACTCTTCTTCCTCGTCCTCTTCCTCCTCCGCGTCGTCGTAGAGCTGCTCGGTGTCGCGCATCTTGCGGCGGGAGAACAAACCGCGGCGCGGCGGCTCCTCCTCGATGATCGTGTCCTCGCGCTCGGAGAGCGCCTCCTGCACGGTCTGGGCCAGGATGTCCTGCAAGCTCATGGACTTGGGCTCGTCGTCCTGCGGCGGTTCTTCTTCGGTTTCCGCGTCCGTTTCCTCTTCCGGCTCGGCTTCTATCGGCTCTTCGGCCTTTTTCGCGCCGGGGAAGGGGATGACGGGGATGCAGGCGGTCTCATCCGCCGTTTCATCCACCGTTTTTTTCGCCGCCTCCGCCTTTTTCGGCAGGGGGACGACCTTTGCCGGCGGTTTCTTTTCCGCCGGCGGCTCGGGTTCTTTTTCTTCCGGTTCGGGCGCGGCGGGCGTGCCGCTGCCGTACTCGGCCAGAATGCTCTCGAGCGTGAATTCCGCGTCCTCGTCCATGCTGCGGGCCGTGTTTTTCAGCAGCAGCTCGGAGTCGGCGAGCGTTTCTTCAAATTCAAGGTCTTTGGGGTCCATATCGTTCCTTCTTTACCGTCACTGCCCCAAGCGCTGGCGCACCGCCTCGTAGAGGAGGATGGCCGCCGCCGCGGAGGCGTTGAGCGACGAAATTTTACCCTTCATCGGGATGCTGACGAGGAAGTCGCACTTTTCGCGCACCAGTCTCGTCATGCCGTCGCCCTCGCTGCCGATGACGATGGCCGCGGGGCCCTTGAGGTCCGCGGAGTAGAGGTCGCTCGTGCCCTCGGCCGCCGTGCCGAAGACCCAGACGCCTTCTTTTTGCAGCTGCTCCAAAAGCGCGGGGATGTTCGGCACGCGCGCGACGGGCACATAGCTCACCGCACCCGCGCTCGTCTTGGCGACAATGCTCGTGAGGCCCGCGCTGCGGCGCTTGGGGATGACGACGCCATGCGCGCCCGCGCACTCCGCCGTGCGGATGATCGCGCCGAGGTTATGCGGGTCGGAGATCTCGTCGCAGACGACGATCAAGGGGTTTTCGCCTTTTTCGCGCGCGATATTCAAAATATCCTCAACACTGACATATTCGCGCACGCTCGTGAGCGCGATGACGCCCTGATGGGCGTGCGTGCGGGACATGAAGTCGAGCTTACGCTTGTCCGCGTCCACGACGACCACGCCCGCGGCGCGGGCGGTCGAGGCGATGTGGCCGAGCGTCTTATCGGTCTCGCCCTTCTGGATGAAAATTTTGTCGATGGTCGTGCCCGCGCGCAGCGCTTCGATCACGGCGTTGCGGCCCTCGATGATGCCGTCGGCCTCCGCGTCCTGCACGCGCGCGGTCTTTTCCTTGCGTTCCTTATCCATAAAAGAAATTTCTCCTTGTGACAAATTTTTATAGAATACTCCATTGCAACTATAACACAGAACAAGGGCAAGATAAAGAGGGCGCAAAGCAAAAGTTCATCGAAAATTCACCATAGAAAACTTGTGCGATTTTCTTATATATGGTATAGTTGAAATCACTAATTCAAAAAGTGCGCATCTTCGCATTTTTCTGTCTCCCGACAGGAGGAACAACATGGAGCCAAACAACAGAAACAACCGCAATCGCGGCGACAAGAACCGCCGGCGCGGCGGGGGCATGTGGTCGATCGTCCTATGGGCGCTGCTGCTGACGATCGGTGTGAACTACCTCTCCGTCATGCTCGATCAGGCCCGCACCGCCGAGTCTTCGTGCGAGATCGCATACAGCGAGCTTGTCGAACTCGTGGAGGAGGGGAAGGTCAAGTCCATCGAATTCGGCGACACGGTCTTCACCATCACGCCGGTCGACGGCTTTACCTACACGGATGACGACGGCAAGAGCTATGATCAGAACTATACGCTCTTCACCACCATCATTCCCGACGCGACGGAAAAGCTGATCACCCTGTGCGATGAGCACGGCGTGACCTACACCAAGCCCTATCAGCCGCCCGTTTCGCCGATCCTCACGTTCATGGTGAGCTATATTCTGCCCACGGTGCTGATGGTCGGCGCGTTCATGCTGCTGATGAACTTCATCACGAAAAAGTCCGGCGGTATGGGCGGCATCGGCGGCATCGGCAATGTCGGCAAGGCCAACGCCAAGGTCTACATGGAAAAATCCACCGGCGTGACGTTTGCGGACGTCGCCGGTCAGGACGAAGCGAAAGAATCGCTCGTCGAGATCATCGACTTTCTGCATAACCCCGAAAAATACACCGCCATCGGCGCAAAGATCCCCAAGGGCGCGCTGCTCGTCGGCTCTCCCGGTACCGGTAAAACGCTGCTGGCCAAGGCCGTTGCGGGCGAGGCAAAGGTACCGTTCTTCTCCATCTCCGGCTCCGACTTTGTTGAAATGTTCGTCGGCGTCGGCGCGAGCCGCGTGCGCGACCTCTTCGCCGAGGCCGCGAAGGTCGCCCCCTGCATCATCTTCATCGACGAGATCGACACCATCGGCAAATCCCGCGACGGCAGCCGCTACGGCGGCGGCAACGACGAGCGCGAGCAGACGCTCAACCAGCTGCTCGCCGAGATGGACGGCTTTGACCCGAGCAAGGGCGTCATCGTGCTTGCCGCGACGAACCGCCCGGAGGTGCTCGACAAGGCGCTGCTGCGCCCCGGCCGCTTCGACCGCCGCATCACCGTCGACCGCCCGAACCTCGCCGGCCGCTTAGCAACGCTGCAGGTCCACACGCGCGGCATCAAGCTCGCCGAGGACGTGGATCTCAAGAAGGTCGCGCTCGCGACCGCGGGCTGCGTGGGCGCGGACCTTGCAAACCTCGCCAACGAGGCGGCGCTCCGCGCCGTGCGCAAGGGACGCAAGCTCGTTACGCAGGAGGATATGCTCGCGGCGTTCGAGTTCGTCATCGCGGGCAGCGAGAAGAAAGGCAGCGTCCTCACCGAGTTTGAAAAGAAGCTCGTCGCCTATCACGAGGTCGGCCACGCGATGGTCTCCTACAAGCAGAAAAACGCCGAGCCCGTGCAGAAGATCACGATCGTCCCGCACACCGAGGGAAGCCTTGGCTACACGCTCCTGATGCCTGAAGAGGACAAGACGAACCTGCGCACGCGCGATGAGCTGATGGCGAAGATCGCCGTCTCGATGGGCGGCCGCGCGGCCGAAGAGGTCGTGATGAACACGATGACCAACGGCGCCTCGCAGGATATTCAGGAGGCGACGAGCATCGCGCGCAACATGGTCGCCATGTACGGTATGAGCGACGCGGTCGGCATGGTCGCGCTCGGGTCGGTGCGCAATCAGTACCTTGACGGCGGCTACGGCCTCGACTGCGCGCAGGATACCGCCGCCATCATGGACCGCGAGGTCAAGCGTATCCTTGACGAGTGCTACAAGGACGCCGTACAGGTCATCCGCGACAACCGCGAGGATATGGACAAGGTCGTCGCCTACCTCCTTGAAAAGGAGACCATCACGGGCGGTGAAATGGTCGCTATCCTCGAAGGCCGCGATCCCTCGACCGTCGAAGAGGCCTACGCTTCCACGCGCAAGAGCGAGGACGGCTTCCGCCCCTCGCAGCCGAGCGTGATCGAAGCGCCCGCCAAGCACATTTCGATGACGAGCGAAAAGATCGAAATGCCGCCGGAGGACAAGGGCGAAGATGCTCAGACTGAGGACAAGTCCTCGACTGAGCCCGAAACGCCGGACGCCCCACAGGGTGAAGCACCCGACGCTCCTACGGAAAGCGCTGACGAAAACAAGTAAATCAATAAAAAATCCCCGCTGTAAAAACAGCGGGGATTTTTTTGCATTCTTTATACCACTTGGAATAGATAAAACTTGAGGTAATCCGTCTCTGGCACGTTCCAGAGGATGGGGTGGTCACAGCTCTGCGTGCGCGCTTCGATCTGCCGCAGCTCGACGCCCGCGTCCGCGGCGGCGGAGCGCAGCATCCGCTCAAAGCGTTCGGCGGGCATGAAGTGGCTGCACGACGCGGTCGCAAGGTAGCCGCCGCGCGGCAGCAGGCGCATCGCGCGCAGGTTGATCTCCTTGTACCCTTTTTCGGCGTTGTTCGCCGTGCGGCGAGACTTTGTGAACGCCGGGGGATCGAGGATGATGAAGTCATAGGGCTTTTCGTGCGCGGCCTCGAGCTGAGGGAGCAGGTCGAAGACGTCGGCGGCGAGAAAGTCCATTTTGTCCTCAAGGCCGTTGCGCGCCGCGTTCGCGCGCGCCATTTCGATGGCGCTCTCGGACACGTCCACCGCCGTCACGTGCTCTGCGCCGCCTTTGGCGGCGTTGAGCGCGAACGAGCCCGTGTGCGTGAAGCAGTCGAGCACGCGCTTGCCGTGCGCGAGGTGCGCGACGGCGAGGCGATTGAACTTCTGGTCGAGGAAAAAGCCCGTCTTCTGCCCGTTTTCGACATCCACACGGTAGAAAACGCCGTTCTCGCAAATTTCAGTGATGGGGCTCTCGGGCGTTTTTTTGCCGGGGAGGGGAAACCAACCCTTATTCTGCGTCAAGCCCTCCTTTTCGCGAAGCACGACATCGTTGCGCTCAAAAAGGCCGTCGATCGTCTCGCCGTCCTGCTCCAGCACCTCGACAATGAGGGGGAAGAGCATGTCCTTGATCTTTTCCATGCCGAGCGAAAGCGTCTGCGTGACGAGAAGATTTTCAAACCGGTCGACCGTCAGGCCGGGGAAGGCGTCCGCCTCGCCGAAGATCAGGCGGCAGCAGCCGGTCTGCCCATCCATGACCGCCTTGCGGTAGTCCCAGGCGTAGCGTACGCGCCGCCGCCAGAAATTTTCATCAAAGCGGTCGTTCGCGTTGCGCGAGACAATGCGCACGCGGAGCTTACTGAGTCTGCTCAAAAAGCCCGTGCCGAGATATTTGCCCTTTTCCGACACCACGTCGACGAGCGCGCCGTTTTCGCACTCGCTCTCGTCCGGCTCGCGGGCGACGTCGGAGTCGTACACCCAGGGGTGGCCGCTCTCGAGCCAGCGCGTGCCCTTGGCGGTAACGGTCAGGATCGGATAGTCGCGTGCAGCTTTCATAGGTCAAAATTCCTTCTTCAAATCAGTTTTCCCCATCATACCACGGCAAAAGCCGCGGCACAACTCATTTGTTGAGGAAAAATAGCCCGACAAGGCACAGCGCAAGGCCCACGAGCTTGTTGACCGTGATGGCCTCGTGGTAGACAAGATACCCAATGAACACCAAAATCGTCGCGATGGCCGCCGCAGACGACACCTGAAACGCGCTGACCGGCCAGCCCGCCTTGTAGGCGTGCATGCTGCCAGCTTCCAAACCGACGACCGCGAGACCGAGCAGGTACGGCGCCCAGTTCATCTGGCTGTATTCGTGCAGAAGGTTCGCCCCGCCGCGGTTCGTCACAAAATACAGGATGCCCGAAAAGATTGAGCCGATCAGATACGTGACCGTGAGCGACGCGAGCGGATCAACGCTCTCAGGCAGCGACTTTGCACAGATGTGATACACGCTGTTCGACGCCACAACGAGAATGAGCGGCCAGAAGTAAGCCATAAATATTCCCTCCTATTCAAATGCCGGATGCAAAACGGCAGCCAGACTTCCGCCTGACTGCCGGTAGGTGCGCACCCGTAATAGACAAGGAAAGTGTATCAGCGGCGCGCGCTCTTGTCAAGGAAAATCCCGCCGCGGCGGCGATTCCGACAAATTTGTAAGCGACAGTTCATACAACCTGCCGCTTGTATTTTCCGCTCCGCCATGCTACCATAAAAATGTCATATCAATCCCAGCCGCGCTTGCGGCGCAGACTTTAATGGAGGCAAATTATGAGCTATCCCAAGACCGGCGAAGAAGTTTACGTCAGCCTGAATCTGTCTAACACGATGCTCACAGGTCTCGGCAAGGGCACGATCACCCGCGAGGACGTTTCTGTGGACTACCTCAAGAAACTGTTTATGCAGCACGGCGTCATCGTCTCGGCCAAGCCCGAGTACCGCAACATCATGGAGCGCGTGAACAGCACCTATGACTTAGGGCTTGAAATTCCCGCAAAGCTCCAGCTCTTCCAGCTCTCCGAGCAGCACCGCCGCCTGGTGGTCGTGAATATCTCCGGCCTTCAGCGCAAGAACGGCTCGCTTCTCCCGTCCTACACGGAAGAGGAGCTTGACGAGGCAACGTTCACGTTCGTCAAGTATTACGTGCAGGGCGAGCACTACGACGAGCTTGTCGAGGAGAACAAGAAGCTGCGCTACGAGCTCGAGCAGGAGATCTCCTGGAGAAACCGCACGGATTCCGAGGGCTGAGTTCGCAACACCTTACATCAAAAAGGAAGAGGTTCCCGATGGGAACCTCTTCCTTTTTTGACTTGCCACAAAAGCGTCGCAGACTTTGCCGTCCGCAGACGCGGAAAAAATTGAGGTTGTAAATCGCCGCGACCGGCGCGTGGCGATTTACTCCTCTCGCGGAGCTTGTGTCGCAGCCGCCAAGGGCGGCAAGGCACGAAGCGGAGTGCGGCTTTCTCAAAAAAGAGGCAGAGCCTCTTTTTTGAAATTACTTCTTCTCGTCTTCAAGCAGCCCCTTGAAGCTCGCGGCGAGACCGGCGAGGCTCTGAATCTCGCTCGGGACGATGATCTTCGTCGCCTGACCGTCGGCGGCTTTTTCGAACGATTCGAGCGCCTTGATCTTGATGACCTGCTCGTTGGGGTTGGCCTCATTGAGCATCTTGATGGAGTCGGCAAGTGCCTGCTGCACGTTCAGGATGGCCTGCGCTTCACCCTCGGCCTTGAGGATGGCGGCCTGACGCTCGGCCTCGGCCTTGAGGATGGCCGCCTGCTTTTCGGCGTCCGCGCGCAGGATGGTGGACTGCTTTTCGCCCTCGGCCACGAGGATCTGGGACTGCTTCTGGCCCTCGGCCTGCAAGATGGACTCGCGGCGTTCGCGCTCGGCCTTCATCTGCTTTTCCATCGCGTTCTGGATCTCACGCGGCGGCAGGATGTTCTTGAGCTCCACGCGGTTGACCTTGATGCCCCAGGGGTCGGTGGCCTCATCGAGGATAGAGCGCATCTTGGCGTTGATGACATCGCGGCTCGTGAGCGACTGGTCGAGCTCCATCTCGCCGATGATGTTACGCAGCGTCGTCGCCGTCAGGTTCTCGATGGCGTTCATCGGGTGCTCGACACCATAGGTGTAGAGCTTGGGGTCGGTGATCTGGAAGTAGATGACCGTGTCGATCTGCATCGTGACGTTATCCTTCGTGATGACGGGCTGGGGATCGAAGTCGGCCACCTGCTCTTTGAGGCTGACCTTCTTCACAACGCGCTCGAAAAACGGAATTTTGAAGTGCAGGCCCACGCCCCAGGTCGCGCTGTAAGCGCCGAGGCGCTCAACGACGTAGGCGCGCGACTGCTGCACGATCTGGATGTTCGTGACGAGCACCAGAAGCACCAGCAGCACTAAAATGCCGATACTGATATAGCCGATCCATTCCATAGTTCTTTTCCTCCTAAAATGTTGTGTAGTTTGGGGTTACTCTCTTCTCTCGCTGGGTTCTTTACTCTCGCGCACGTAGAGCTTGACGCCCTCCATGCGAACGATCCTTGCCATTTTCCCCTTAGGGATGATATTGCCGTCTTCGCTGCGCGCCGTCCATGTCTTGCCGTCGATGTACACAGCGCCCGTGGCGTTCTCGTTGTCCACCGTTTCGGTCACCTTGGCCTCGTGGTGCAGCACACGGTCGGCATTCGTGGGCACGATCGCCTTATCCAGCATCTTGCGCGCAAGGGGCCTTGTTGCGATAAGCGCCAGAATGGATACGATCAGGAAGACCGCGAATTGCAGCCACAGCGCCGCGCCCAGCTCCGTCGCGACCAGCGCGGCCACCGCGCCCACGACGAACCAGATCGACACCAGCCCCGCCGTCGCCGCCTCGGCAATGCCGAAGATGATGATGGCGGCGATCCAGATAATGGTCATCATTTCATCTGCTCCTCCTTTCAAACTGCGCATACAGTAGACGTATGCCGGACCGATCATCGCGATGACGGTCAGCAGCATGATCCCGATGCTTTTGTTGTAGGGTGACAGATTCGCGTACAGGTTCGACAACTCGCTGCCGAGCGTGCGCGCGGACAGCAGCGGGGCTTCGACCGGCGGCTCGCCGGGAGTGGGGACTTCTTCTTTGAACAGCCCGTCCATCGTCACACCGTAGCGGTTGCAGATGAAGATGATCTTCTCCATCTCAGGGTAGCCGCGGCCCGACTCCCAGCGCGAAACCGACTGGCGCGAGACCTGAAGCTGTTCGGCAAATTCCTCCTGCGTCAGTCCGCTGCGTTTGCGGACCTCCTGGAGCCGCTCGCCAAATGCCATTGCGTTCCCTCCGTTTCTCTGTCTGAGGATAAGATAGCAAAACCGCGCGTCCATTTCCAGCAACTTTAGTGTTGCATTCCGTATTTTTTCGAAAAATTTCGCGCAAGTTTGATGTTACATTCATGTGACAGCGCGCTTTCCGCGCTGTTTTTCCTATTGTACCACACGCTCCACCGCTTTACCATGCTTATTTTGACGCGGCGATTGCCTTTTTTGTTCCCATCCGCTATACTAAAGTCAAATCATTTTTTCGGGAGCGTTATTATGCTGGAATTTGTCATTCCCTGCCTCTTGGGCCTTGAGAGCTTAGTGGGCGATGAGATCAGAAAACTGGGACTTTCTGACGTGCGCGTTGAGAACGGCCGCGTCCTCTGCCGCGGCGAAGCGCGCGACATCGCGCGGCTCAACATCAATCTGCGCTGCGGTGCGCGCGTCATTCTGGTTCTGCACAAGTTCCGCGCGACGGATTTTGAATCGCTCTTTCAGGGCGTGCGCGCGGTGCATTGGGAGGACTGGATCCCCCGCGAGGGGGAGTTCCCCGTCGTGGGCTATTCCATCAACTCGACGCTCCACTCCGTGCCCGCCTGCCAGTCGATCGTCAAAAAGGCGGTCGTCGACCGCCTGAGCGCGGCCTACGGCATCGCGCAGTTCCCCGAAACGGGGCGGCGCTATCAGGTGCGCTTTTCCATCATGAAGGACGAAGTGACCGTCGGGCTCGACACCTCGGGCGAGGGACTCTACAAGCGCGGCTACCGCGCCCACGGCGTGGCCGCCCCGCTCAAGGAAACGCTCGCCGCCGCGATGGTCAAGCTCTCGCACTACAATGGCCGCGACCCGTTCTGCGACCCGTTCTGCGGCAGCGGCACCATCGCCATCGAAGCCGCGCTCATCGCGCGCAACCGTGCGCCGGGCCTCAACCGCAGCTTTGCCGCCCAGCACTGGGCCACGCTCGATAAAATGCTCTGGCTCGACGCGGCGGACGAGGCCATGGACAAGGAATTCCACGGCAAGTACGAGATCTGGGGCGGCGACATCGACCCCGACGCCGTCGAGCTCTCGCGCCACAACGCGGAATTGGCCGAGGTCGATGACATCGTCAAGTTCGAGGTCGATGACGCCACGCGTTTCCACTGGGGCGGCTTGTATGGCCGCATCGTGACGAACCCGCCGTATGGCGAGCGGCTTCTTGAGCGCGAAGAGGCGGGCGAGCTCTATAAAGCCTTCGGCAAGGCGATGGACAAATTACCCGACACCTGGCGGGTGTATGTGCTGTCGTCACATCCTGACTTTGAGCGCTGCTACGGGCGCTTTGCCGATAAAAAACGCAAGTTGTACAATGGCATGCTTAAATGTGATCTTTTCATGTATGGAAAAAGATTATAACGCCGCGCGCTGCGCGGTGGGGAAGCTCCCGCACCGTGCGGGAGTGCGTTAAAGGGGGATATTCTCTTTCTCAGAAAGAGAATATCCCCCTTTAAATCCCCAAAGAGAAAGGACGAGGGGCCTTCCCCCTCGACCCCGCACATTGGCAGTCTCGATCTTGAAGAG